>Ga0257122_1000005_pt1 | contig 288255 bp, 366 predicted proteins | sample SI106_120metaG_FD_190146 | JGI IMG/M metagenome (GOLD analysis project Ga0257122, IMG submission 190146) | Marine microbial communities from Saanich Inlet, British Columbia, Canada - SI106_120 | ecosystem: Environmental > Aquatic > Marine > Inlet | place: Canada: British Columbia | collected... | reverse complement strand
ACATGTTCGGACAGATGCCTCCGTCTCCCCTTACCTGTATCGAGGGAGAGGTGCAGTTCGTCAACACGGACCGCAAGCCGACTAAGCTCCCCTGTCTGAAGGGTGAGGCCGCTGACGACTCCGGGGATGTGCAGATCCCCTACATGGTTGGGTCTAAGACTGAGCTGCTTGTTCTGGGAGAGGTTGCCGCCCAGTTCAAGGCACTCTTGGGTTCGGACTCCGCCGTCGCGACCTACGGGACGCAGCTCTGGAAGGCGATCTACCCGGACGAGATTGTAGTCTCGGACGGAGAGTTCAACGAGTTCTACACTCCCACCAGGGACCCGGCGACGCTCTACACCACCCGAGACCTGACCCCTGTAGCCACAAGCGGCTACACCGACGACTCCGCTGTGGGAGACGCCCGACCCTTCGACCTCATGCTGGTTGAGGTGGGCCAGCCTTTGGCCGGAGGCGAGCTCAACACTGGCATGACAGGCGTCCTGGCAGTCGGAGCTATCTCTGGGTCGGCTTCCCTGTCCTCTCTCGAGCCTCCTCGGTTCGTTACTCCTATCAAGGAGGGAGGCACCCACTACTACACTGTGCGCCGAGCGTTCGGACACAACAGCGGGGGAGGTACTTCCGGAGCGGAGCTCACGGAGACCGTGGGTGGGACTACTGTGCTCACCATTGACTGTACCTCCGTGGGCGGGCTGGTCTTCTCTTCTGACCCCGGTGTGGCAACAGGAGGTGTCCTGGACTTGCTGGGTTCTGGGAATGCGCTGGTGGTTCGGTTCTACGACCCGGACGCTCTGGCCGGTTCCGCTCTCCTGGGCACCATTACCATCTACGACATCGCTGCAGGCAACGTGGACGCGAAGCCTCCTGTCGGGGCTGCAGTGAACCTCACCCTGGCGGGGACAGGTGTCACGCTCTCTGACTACGGCACCATCTCTATCGAGACCACTGCCTCCATTCTCACACAGATCCCCCTGCTTGCCACGGCCACCACCTACGACTTCACAGTCACAGTAGACACGGAGATCTCAGCAGAGACCGCTTTGGTCTCTACCCTCACTGCAAACACCGGTGTGGGGTCAACAACAAGCTGGATTGACGAGGACCGACTCACGTTCCACGAGAGGATCTGCTTCGCTGCGGCGTTGCCCCGAGGCAGCACTCCCGCGAACGGTGAGGCCATCGAGCTCGGGGCCGAGCTCGCTGTGTGGAAGTGCACCGTGGGCGGGGGCGTTGACTGCACCGTGAACGCCCCCGCCGAGGTCAACGGAGGGGACTACTTCACATTCCTGGAGAGGTTCGATTCTGGGTCAGGGCAGCCCTATGTGGGTTCCTTCGCACCCAATGCGACTGCGTCCCTGGCCGATGGCAGCTTGAAGGTGATGGCCTGGGAGGGGTTCAACAACGACCCGCTCCCGTACACGGTCACCCCGGTCTCAAACGTCGTGCTCTCGGCGGTGCCTTCATCCGACCTGAATGAAACTGGAGTGATCCTGGACGGCACTGGGGTCTTCCGGGACGACGTAGACAGCGCGGGCACCTATACCGTGGACGGGGCGCGTCACTGGTTGGACAACGTCGCGGTGTCGGCAGGCGGTCTGGTCGCCAATGTGGTCGCTGGGGACACCATCGTGGTGGACGGGTCCTCTGTTGCGGGGGAAGGCGCAGTAGCCGCAGGGACGTACCTGGTCCGGCATGTCGTGGACACCGATGGCACCACGTCCTTTACGGACAGCGATCCGCTTCGCGCATCTGAGCTTTACTCTGACGCAGGTCGCAAGGGGGGCCTGGATCTCACCTTCCCGACGGTCAAGTCCGCAGACGGGTCCGCTCTGACCCTGACAGTTCGCGGAGTGCCTTCGGTTCTGTACTCCAGCAACGGCACTGGAGACCCTCAAACAGGACACGGGTTCCTTCCGGGAGACGGGGCTACCACCTACGTGTACCTGGTGCTCAAGAACGAGTACACTTCGTGGAATGCCGCTTACACCATGGATGCCGCCGCTGTCTACAGGATGTTGTACGACTCCGTCACCATTCAGGACAGCACAGGTGAGATCACCTTTACCCTGACCACGGGCACCGCCGAGGACGCGACGGGCACCGCGCTGGACGCAGTCGCGGCAACCTCAGATGCAATCTTCATCGCTGCAGCAACGGCAGGTCTGACAGTCTCGGGCATGACCCGGTTCCCGGTCACCCCTCCAGTAGCAGACGGGTTCGCAAAGAACAACACCGTAGGCTGGCTGGAGGACGACGGAGTGCACAACCCTGGTGTCGGCGAAGAGCTGACCGGGGGATTCTTGATGGCGGTGGCGGGCAATCGGGGCAGCGTTCACACTGCCGCAGGGGGGGTCACCACCAACGTGTGGGACAAGAGCGTGAGCCAGGGAGACATCACCCGACTGCCTCTGCCGATCTCGGCTGCCGGAGCGGACAAGATCTCTGTCCGTATCCCGGCTGCTTCTGACAGCACCGACTTCTACGCCGACCGCGAGACGGTCGTCTACAACAGGACCTACATCTCCTCCGGCATCGGAAGAGCAACAGCGGGAGTACCGTCCCACATCGACATCTCGGGGTGGAGTGCAACGGTATGGGACAACGTCCACTTTGAGGCTGTGGTTACCGGGCCCCCGACCAACCGGGTGTACTGCCTGCTTCCGAAGGATCGCATCATCTTCGGTTCGCAGCTGGAGACGGGAGGGAGCCCCGGCTTCTTCGCCCTGGCTGGCATCTTCCTGGAGCCGAGCTTCCCGCGTCCGACGACGGACCTGAACCTGGCCTTCCCACACGTGGTCTCGGAAGGACATCTGCTGACAGGTCAGACCGACCAGGTGGCCCACCGGAACTTCTCAGACTTCGGGTTCACTGCCTCCGAGGAGTCCGTCCACTTCAAGGTGCGTCGCATCCGTAGGTTCCACGACGTACAGACGAAGATCTCGGACAACCTGGGTGAGTTGCGCTACGTCTATGAGCTTCGCAAGGGGGACTTCGTCGACGGCACGGACGGCTCCTATAACACTTCAACGCGGGTGTTCACAGCCGGTTCGGCCACGTATGGCGCCGCGACTAACGTGGGGGCCTTCAACAACAAGAAGGTGAACATCCACCCCGGCGACGTACTGCGCATCCTGGATGCGAACGGAGCTCTGATTGACTCCGCCGATGTTCAGAAGGTGACCGGCGCGGGGACGCTCTTGCTTCGGCGTCCCGGCCTCACCGAGACTCTTTCCAGCGCAGTGTCCTTTGAGGTGTACCTGGAGCAGGCAATCATCCCGCAGGAGCAGTCCGCCGAGATGCTCTTGAGTCTCGTGACCGACACTGAGGTCTACAGACGTACCGTTGCGTACACAGGCTCGCCTGACGGCGGCGCGGTCTCCGAGTTCAACAAGATGCAGGACACGGCGGGACTGGACTGGGCAGCGGTGGGTGTCCTGGAGGGGGACTACGTGGTGGTTGACCCAGCTGGCACTCTGTTTGAAACAACCGAGGCCGGGAAGCGACCCAGCGGCGATGTGTCCACTATCTTGCGCGCCGAGTATCTGGCAGGAGCGCCCTCCAACCTCGACGACAACCGGGGCTTCTACAAGGTCACCACCGTGGAGTCCGGGGACCTCACTGTGGACGGAGCTTCCCGGTTCGGCGGAGGCAACGACGACGGAGGTGACGATATTGTGATGGGTGACCCGGCTGCGTCTCCGAATAGCTCTGAGTACGTGGTGCTTCCGACCATTCACGACTCCGATTTGACAGACGGCTCTTCGGGTCCGCTGGGTCTGGGCAGGCGAGAGGGGCAGCAGGCGCTCCGACCGACCGCAGCTGCCGTGGGAACTTCGTTTGCGGCTCGCACAAGCCTCGATGCCTTCAAGAGCATTGAGCCCTTCCCGTATCGCATCATTCGCCCGAACTCGATCTTCTCCGAGGATGCCCTCGAGCTCGTGCTCTTCAACAGGGAGCGTTTGCTGTCCTGGATTGAAGAGATGAAGAGCGTGTATGTGGGGCGCGGGGGCGACTACTGGGTCTTCCAGGATGAGGACCACATTGAAGACGTAGGCAGCCCCACCGACCCCACGGCTGGCGCGGGCATTATCTCCAACCTGGTGATTTCAAGCCTGGCAGGCTTGGTGGACGACACTCCGTACACCAACGTCGGGGACTGCCTGTCGATTCTGGGGCGTAGGTTTTGGATTCTGGACACTCGTCTGGACGAGGAGGGCTACACCAGCTTCGCCACAGACGCGTGGGGGCAGCGCCCTGTGTTGCCGGACCTGGTAGAGGACGTGTTGAACCTGGACGATCGGTTCCGGGACATGCGGTTCTCGTGGGTTCGTTTCCGGGCCGATCAGGTCACCGGGAGTATCATCAAGGCGCGACGGGCCGAAGACGACCTTCCAGACGAGCTCGCAAAACAACAGGAACTCATCGACCAGCAGACCGCGCTGGACGATAGCTGAGGATGGGTCTGGGTAGGCATCCTATGACCCCTCCCAAGTAGGACGAACCATGACCGCTGACGAGATCCGACAGAAGCTCAAGGACGCAGGCATTCCCACGGACGGGAGCTGGGCGGGCACCGAAGAGAAGGTGGTCCGGTCTCCCCTTCTGGACAACCAGAAGGTCCTTCTGGAGAAGCTCTCGGAGTTGATGGAGCTGCAAATCCAGAAAGACCAGGCTCAGGTCGCCGACCTACTCATCGCGGTTGAGCGTGTAAGGCACGGCGGGGGCAGCTGACAGTGGCGGAATGGTCCAGCATCGAGATCTCGACCGACCCTCTCATGGAGAGGGTCCAGCCGATTGTCGACTCCATGGTGGCAGTCCTCGACTATCTGCTGGCTATTCTCAACATCGTCCAGAAGGTACTCAACATCGTCAAGGCGTTCTTGGTCGGGTTGCTGGACCCTATCCGGGCTGTGGTTGAGCTAATCATCCAGGAGATCCGCAACCTCATCGCAGACCTGCGGCAGTTGGGGGTGTACTTTGCCGGGGACTGGGCCCTCCTGAACCCTGCCAACAAGTTCTCCGATGTCCTGGGAGGCTACCAGGCATACGAGCGCAGAATGCTCTCCAGGTTGCTGGACCCCACAGACCTCTCCAGGCCTGACTTCTCTTCGTCGTCTGTAGCCCTGGGGGTGTTCTTCTACGCCTCTTCCGGTGACATCAATGAGCTTATGAGGATCCTCCGCACGATCCTCAAGTTCTTCGGTCGGGGTGCGTTGCTGGGCAACTCCATGCCCTACGGAACCCCCACCACCCCAGAGTTCAAGTTCGGTGCTGCCGGGGGGTTCATTCCGTCGTTCAAGAAGACAGGGGAGCTCACCACAACCACCGATGTTCCGGACGCCATGACGGTGACCTGGTCAATGCCCGCAGGCGCGGGCGGCATCGGGGGAGCGTTCACCCCGGCCCCCAAGGGGTTCTTGATCCACATCTCTACGATCCCGGACGGACTCCAGGTTCTGGCGATGGTGCCCAAGTCAGACGGGTCAGCCAAGACGGAAGACCTCCCACGTGTCGTCTCTGCAGCCATCGATCCTCTTACCAACGGTCCTCTGCGGCTGTACGGTGGGATTGCGGACCTGGACACTGGCCAGGAGGACTTCGCCGACGTAGAGTACACGGACGATCCGCAGGCACCGATTCTCCTCTTGCAGAAGGACACGAACACTCCTCTCATCAAGCCCAGCACCTTGATTGACGGGTCCAGTTCCGTGCCCCTCATCGCCTGCACCTACTTCGTCAAGACAGGGTTCATTTCCAAGCTGGGTCCGGGCACTACGTTCACGGCAGTGTTCGACCAGGCGGACCTTCCTAAGCACGTCTCTTTTGAGGCAGACACGGACGGGTTCGCGAAGACCGTGGGCGAGGCAGCGACAGCTTCGACTTACTGGGTCCGCGTCCGCGCAGTGACACAAGACTACCTCGATGTCATGCTGCCCTCGATCGCCGGTTCCTCCACCTTGCGGTCTCCGACCAGCACCTACGGCAACGGATACAGCCCCTACTACTTCCCAGCGGAAAATCTGGTTACAGGGGTCAACGGCATCCTGGTTCCCCCACAGCCCAGTGCTGAGAGCACTTCCGCAGGCTGGAACAGCATGACGCCCGCATCGGGCGCAGGCGTAGTGGAGTTCCCGTCGGAAGCCTCCAAGTCCTTCGTTGCCGCCACCCAGACAGCGATCGCTCTGGCGGTCTTGTGCCGGGCTGACCTCACAGAAGGCAATCTGGGCAACATCGTGGGTATCGGTATCGACCTCGGATCCTACAAGCAAGGGGTCTACGCATACGGGCAAGGGTTGAAGGGGCTTGAAGGAGCTGGTCGAGACATCATGAACCGCTACGGCATCAAGCCCGTGTGGTTCAAGGGACTTCGCCCCCAGCGGTTCCGTCTCAAGATGCGGCTGATGCTGAACCAGGTCGCATCCGACATCGCCGAAAAGGGGACGCCGCCTGACTCAGTGGTGGAAGCCCTACAGACACACATCGACACGCTCGCCGACTTCTTGTGGAACGACATCCACGACGACTACCCAGGGGTCACCATTCTGGAGTCGCTCGGTCTTACAAATCTTCTCACGGCGACGGTCGCGCAGTCGGAAGATCTGGGAGTGGGAGGGAACCCCTTCTGCCGACCCAAGCCGAAGTCAAGCCTGGTCCAGGACTACCGCCAGACTGCAACGCGGGGGCCTACACGAGCTCCGGGCTTCGATCTGAACCCGGTAATCTCCACAGTGGATCCGTGGGAGATCGGCGACGGTTCAGCTGACTACTCCCCTATCATCTACAACAACAATACAGGGACGGTGGAGTACATCCGCAACGCTGTGTCCGGGTACAACGAGGGCGCTCTCCTGGATGCAGCGGTAGCGGTCATGCAGCTCGCTTCGGCCTGGGTCTCCCGCCCCATCAACGACGCCCAGTGGCAGGTGATCCGGCTGATGCCCCAGGCTCTGGCGCCGCTGGACGACCTTATGGAGAGGATCGACCGGTTCTTGCAGGGACTTCTGGCAGGGCTGGAGGGGATCGTGGACAAGATCGTTGCGTACATTGAGGCGATCCAGGCTCGCATTTACCAGCTACAGGCTCTGCTCAATCAGATCAAGGCTATTATCTCAGCCATCACCGCCTTCCGCATCGGTCCTGTGTCGGCTTTGGTCCTGGTCGGGAACGGCACCAGCGGTCTGGTGTCCGGTCTGGTAGCCTCAGAGAACAAGCCCGTTGACACTGCTTCCTCCTACGGGGCGGGCGTCGTAGCGGTAACCGGAGGGCTGCCCACAGTCTTGTTTGACCTCATCAAGCTGGTCTTGAGCGGGGAGGAAGCGTAGATGCCCGCTTTTGCATGGTCGTCCCGATTTCGCGAAGGGCAGTGGAGAGCCTTCCGCAAGTTCATGCTGGAGGAACGGCGTGATGTCTACTCCAGGTTCTTGGTCATCGACGCCGAGCGCTCTCGCCTGGGCAATGTGGAGATTCTTTACGTCGCCGACGCAGAAGGGGTGCCTACTGAAAAGCGAGAGGGGATCCGAGTAGACCCTGCCGACTCCACTATCGGAAAGTTGGTGTCTGCCTATGTGGCTCTGGGAGGCAATCCCTTCGACATCTCTATGTTCCTGGCCCCCGACCAGGCAGTGGACGTAGACGGCGAGACGGTCAACCCGATGCCCGGCGGAGGTCTGGCTCACTCCCAGAATGTTCGCTATGCGTACGACCAAGCGGCGCAAGACGGGGATGCAAACCTCCTCAAGTACAAGAGCAGTCGGATGGGAGGCCGTCGGTTCACCCCCAAGGAGTCCGATGTCGTCGTGTTTGTCCAGAGGGGCAGGGTCTGGATGAACCAGGAGATCAACTACAAGCGCACCCGTCTGGAAGAGCTAATCATCAAGATGGTGGATCTGCGGGAGCAGCTGGACCTGGAAGTGGAGGACATGCTCTGGGCTACCGGGGGTCAGGTTCCGATGGACGCGGACTTCGATCCGGAGAGGTTCCACAACAGCCTCACTGCAGCCAGCATTGCCTACTTCTTCGACTCCACCTTCCGTGTGGCAGATCTGGACGACCCCACGTCCGTCCCCGTAGACAACGATGCAGCGAGCGGAGATCCCGGCTCGATCAACACCAGCGTTCTGGCAGGATACGACTCGTTGCTGATTGACGATGACGACGAGGACAACACCGCTCTCTGAGGCCGGTGGTTACCCGATAGTCGCGAAGGGCTATTCCTGGAGTCTTCATGCCTCGTCCCAGCATCGCCAGCCCCTCATCTGAGCGGGTGGCCAAGAAGTGGAAGAAGCTTCCGAAGGGCTGGACCGACGAGTCCGTGAAGAAGTTCTGGGACTCCCTTACTTCCCGCGCACCTAAGCACCCCGTCAAGCGGTGCATCAACGAAATGGAGGGCAAGATGTCGAACCCCGGCGCGTTCTGCGGAGGCCTGGCGGATCAGCAGATCCCCGGCTGGCGCGAAGAAGCTGCAAAGGAACGCAAGAAGAAGGCCGGACAGGGGGTCACTTCGGACGAGGTGCTCGAATATCTCACGGACGCGGGCGCGGAGCTAACCGCCAGCGAGCTTGCAGTTCAAATGAGAGTGCCGCTGCGCGAAGTGGAGGATGCCCTGCACGATCTTCAGGAAGAGCGACGGGTTCGAAGCCGAGGGTTCGGCACCTACACCCCCACTGGAAGGCGAGCCAGTTGCGCTTGCGGCAAGCCCACTTGCACCTGTTGCCAGAACCAGGCTCTCTCCCTGCAGCCAGACTACGAACGAGGCATGGCCGCCCGTGTATCTGGGCGGTGGGCTTCTTCTCGCATGCACCTCACCTTCTACGAGTGCGAACACGGCGGGGACCTGGACCACTACCTGGACGACATCTACAACAGTGGCGGAAAGGTGATCCGAAGCCAGGTGGAGCGAGACGAAGAGTGCTCCGTTCTGGTAGAGGTAAAGGACAAGCAGGACTTCCTGAAGCGGTTCAAGCGCACCGAGTCCTACGGGTTCAGCAGTCTGGGCTGAAGCGATCCGGGTAGAGTGGGTCATGCGCCTCTACCACGTCTTGCTTGAGACCCGCGACCACAACTACAGCTTCGAGGTCTACACCAACGACTTCGACGCAGTGGACTACGCTCGGATTGCGCTGGCTGACATTATCAGCCCGGAGGCTGCCGAAACAGCTCATGTCGGCGGGTGTTCCCGGATCGGGTTTGACGAGAACCGCACCGAACCGGACGTGAGTTACGACGGACGGACGCCGTGACCCGAGAGGTCAGCCTGACAGACCCGAACCCGCCTCGTCTCCAACGCAAGAACCCCGAACAGGTGCTTCTTCTCTACACCGAGGGAACCGCCGACCACTGGGGAGACTTCGAGGTGTTTCGAGGCACCACCTGGGAAGCGGGCATCCGGGTCGTGTCCGCAGAGAGCCTCAGCAACGCTCTGCACGGATTGCTTCTCCCGTTGCTTCGGGAGCTGGGTCGCGATCCTCGGGCTTCTGCTAAACGAGTGTCGGAGGCAGAGGGTGCCTGCGCGCTTCGAGGCGGGTGTCTCGCCTGGGACGCGGCCTTGTGTCGTCCCGGGGGCCAGACCTCGAAGGAGCTGGGTCCTCCGGGCTGCTACGAGCCTCCCTTGGACGACGCCACCTCGCCAGAGGTAGCCGACATGTTTCGGAGAGTAACAGCTGCCTGGAAGGAGGGTCGACACACTCTGGTTGTGGTGGGTTCAGGCTTCAACCTGCGTTGAGCCGGTATCATAGACGGGGAGAAGTTCATGGCTAAATCGCTTCCAGACCTGTGGGACGGGTGCTACGACGGCACCGCTCGCAGACAGATGTCCCCAGAAGACTTCAGAAAGCAGTTCTGTAACAACTGTATGAACTCTGGGTGCAGCAACTCAAAAGGCGCGGGGATGGGGTGGGTCCAGCGTATGTCCACTCAAGAAGAGCGACTGTTGACCAACCCTTTGTTCGCCGACCCGAACGAGGCGCAGTTCCGCCAGATTGCAGAGATGGACTTCCGGGACACCCTCAGGAAAGCACTCGCCATAGAGATTGCAGACAGACGCGGAGACTGGGAGGTCCCTACCGACGCAGAGATCGGGGTAGCTGCTGCAGAGCTCACCGGGATGTCCCACCCTTCTGGATTTCAAGCATCCAGCCCCCTTGAGGAGCCTCCCCAGCGACTCGTGGATGAGGTCAAGATCCACGACAAGCCTGCGAGGGAGACCCCGCTTCCCGTGATGACCCTGTCTGCAGATAAGCAGTCAGCACATCTGGGCACGGCGCAAGTGGTGACGGACAGGCTTGTTCCGCGAGAGGAGCCCGAACTTGAGGGTCAGTGGAAGATCCGAGGGGACTCCAAGAACATCTACCAGGTCACACTATACAAGGACCAGACCTGGGACTGTACGTGCCCCTCCCCGGAGAACCCGTGCAAGCACGCTCGAAGCGTGGCGAGCAAGCTGGCCCGAGCAGCTCCAGCCCCTATCCCAGCCGAGGAGCAGCGGGCGCCAGAGCAGCCTCCTCCGGGGGCTCCCATGCCGTTTCGGCCTCAGGGCGGAGACAATACGCAAGTTCCCGGCGCGGGGGTGATGATCGGGGGAGGTTCCCCGCCCCCTGAGCCAGACCCCTGGGCACCCAAGTCTACGCTCTCCAAGGGTGAGAGAGTGATACCAGTCGGCGGCAGGGTCAAGTTCAAGAAATAGGGGCTCGCAGCCTCCCAGAGAGGGTAATCTCTTGTGAACAGGACCCCTCGGGGCAGGCGCAACTCAGGAAACAACATGGCTCAGTCAACTCTTGAAGTCGTTCTCGGCATGCTGGGAGATGTCAACTCGCGCCTTGCGGAGTCAGCCGAGGGTCAGCGGATCTTTGCCGAGTTGGAAGCCGGGAATCTTGACCTGGAGGCTGCAGCATTGCAGCTTGCCCAGGTCGCCGAAAATGAGGGTCTTATGGGAGACCTCAGGACGATTTCAGCCGAAGTAGGAGCTCTGGCGCCTGGGTTCGAAGTCAGTCCTGCGGCTCTTCGCGAGGCCCAGCGCCCTGTGGTGATGCAGACTTCTACAGGCATCGACCAGATGAACCCCGTGCTGGAGGCCGCTCTCGCCGAGATGCTCTCCCTGGACGGGGATGTCCCCACGCTGCGCACAGGGTCCCTCCCTCCTGAAGGTTGCCCAGCGGTCCCAGTCCTTACAGACGCACGGGACCCAGCCATCATCGGGCTCATGCTTGAGAAGGCCTCCAACGAGGTGCGTGCCGAGCTGACCAAGGCCGTCGAAGACCACACTGTTGTATGCGAACGACTGCTGGAAGTCGCCTCCGAGGAGGCGAGGGCGCAGGGATTGGATGTGCCGACTGCCTTGACTGTTGCACAGAAGTTCCTTCCCGCAAAGCCGATCGGGGTTCCGGGATACCAGGCGGGTCAGCTTCCCGCTTTGCGAGAGGTGGAGCCCCCGTCGCCTCTGGTAGTGGGAGCTATGAACCCCCACCTCAGACAGATCGCAATCTACAAGGTTCTGTCTACGTCCCAGGGCCGTCGTTCTGCTGCCTCGGTAGTGGAGCAGGGTGTGCGAGAAGCTCTGGAGGAGAGAGGCATCCCTTTGAACCCAGGTATGCCCGACCAGGAACGATCTCGCAAGACCTGCTGGGCTGTACAGGTCTTCGGTCCCGAGGACCTCTCCGACCAGTTCAACCCGATCCAGACAGCCATTGACCATCTGGCGGCCTTCGCGGTGTCGCACGCAACAAGTTGCACTCGTCCGGGAAAGGGCTACCTCCATCCTGACGAGGGCTGGGCGGTTCAGGTTTCCGCACACAACGACAGCATCGCGTCTCGCCGGTTCGGCTGGGACATCCGCATCGGACCCGTTACAGGGAGCTCCTCATGACCATGTCCAGCATTCAGGCCTGCACTTGTAGAGCTCTGAAGGATCACAGCGAGTCTCCTCGACACATGGTCATCCTGGCCGCTGAGGAGCACATCCCCGAGATTCAGAGGATGCTCGCCGCCTCCTTGGAGGGGGGACAGTGCTACGGGTCTTTGTGGAAGAACACAGAAGGGAAGAGCTTCTCTGTGCACCGCTACCAGTCCGACCCGAAGCGAGTGCACCAGCCCTTCGACCTCGTGGTGTGTAACGGAGGTGAGGTGCTGTCAGCGGGGAACCACAAGGGGCTTGAACAGTGGAGAGCCCTTGCCCACAACGAACTCTGAGCAAGCTCTGTGGACGGTGTCTATTCAAGGCGGGGCTCCGTTTTCGATGCACTTGCCCGGGAACCCGGCGTTTGAGCACACCGGGGGGACCTCTGTAGCGCACCTGGTGCTGACTAAAGAGGAGGCTCGCACAATCCGGGGGCTGGCTCGGATACACAACTGTCATGCGGAGGTGTTTCGCATGGCCGGGCAGACCGACGACCAGGCCGAGGAGCGCGCAGCCTTCGTCGCCTTGGGGGATCAAGAGGATCGGGTGTGGCCCAGCATAGGGTGTCCGACGTGCCCGTGGTTCGACCCGCTCCTCCCGGGCTTTCCGTGCGGGGAAGTGGGCTGGCCCAGGGAATCCTCGGACACCTTGCTGGAAACCTCAGACCTGCATAAGGAGGCTCTGGGGGAGTGCGAGGTGGATCGCAACGGTAACTCCTAACACAACAGGAGCTATCGTGCTAAGCTACACCCCCGACGTCACCGTTGCCCTCGAGACTGAAGCCGGACCCGCTCTGGTCCATCTGGCCGAAGGCGGGGAGCAGTTCCCCTGGGCCGTTCACAAGGGGAAGGTCATCCTGGGCCCGCCAGGCGACGCATTCACTGACGACGGTCTCCCCTTCGATGCTCTTCAGTGGGAAGTGAGTCCCTTCTGGGTGATCGACGCTGTGGGGGCTGACGGCTCCACCGTGAACCTGACCCCGAACGAGTACCGCACGGCGATCCGGATGGCCTGTGAGTAACATCAAGCAGGTGATCCTCTTCCGCAAGGACCTCAAGATGAGGACCGGGAAGGTAGCAGCTCAGGTTGCTCACGCTTCCATGAAGGTCTTCTTCGACCGCAAGGTTGTCTTCCAGGGTCCCGAGGGTCAGGTGCTACCTATCTCGGGGCTCCAGTTCCGTGCTCCGGTGGGGCCGAACACAGGCTCCCTCCGAAGCGACGAGGACATGGTCGTGTCTGGGATCCCCTCCATGACCATCTCGCTGACTCCCGAGATGCAGGAGTGGGTCGAGGGCAGGTTCACGAAGATCGTTCTCTCGGTTGCCGATGAAGAGACTCTGCTGCGGGCACACGCACTGGCTCTGGAGGCGGGGCTTCCCTGCGCCTTGATCCAGGACATGGGCGCGACTGAGTTCAAGGCGGAGTGTTCTTCTTGCGAGGGAACCGGTGAGGTGCTTCCGGTACTTGCGGCTCAGGCTGACGGCTTCCCTCCGACCGACTGCGAGCCCTGCCAGGGTACAGGGCGGGTAGGAGTGCCCACCTACACTGCAGCAGCTATCGGTCCCGCCAAGGCGTCGGAGATCAATGCGATCACAGGCCCCGTGGGCGCAGTGGCGACAAAGCTCGCCTGAGGAATGACCATGACGCCCCTGCTACTCAGAGAGACAGACGTGGATGCCCCCTGGACAGTATCAGAGCTGGAAGGTATCCCAGCTCTGGTATTGCAGGCTGAGGGGCCTGTTCTCTCCGCCTGCTACATGGCTCTGGAGCTGGAAGACCTGCACCTCAAGGTCGTTCGGAGTCTATCTCACCCAGGGGAGCGGGACACCTTCGTTCTCTACGACGGCCCCCTTACCCACAGGGTGTTGCTGGAAGCCGAGATGGAACCTCGGATGGCGAACCTCATGAAGACAGCAGCTGCGGGGGAGCCCTGGTTCCTCATCGTCCAGTACCTGACTGTTGAGGGCAACAAGCACACGGTGCTCTGGGTCACGAACGGCAAGCTCAAGACATCTTCGGTAGCGGGGCCCACAGGGGTGTCTGTGATTGAGCGCTGGGTTTGCATCCTGGAGAACGGTTCCCCTGGGCGGGTCTCGACGTAACAAGGGTGAGGAAAGCAATGACCCTAATGTCCCCAGTGACCCGCGCTCGCGCCCTGGCTACGACGGCTCATAGGGGGCAGCTGTACGGGGAGTTCCCGTACACTCGTCACTTGCAGGATGTGTGGGGAGTGCTTCTGGCCCACGGCTTCAGCGGGGACTACGAGCCCGCTGCCTGGTTGCACGACGCTCCTGAAGACACCGAGGTCACCCTGGAGGAGATCCGGCTTGGCTTCGGCGAGGGCGTCGCACGTCTGGTGGGAGCGGTCACTACGCCGCACTCCATCGGAAACAGGAAGGCCCGGTTCGCCGTCCTGGTGATGCAGCTCACGGAGACGCCTGAGGCTCTCCCTTTGAAGCTGGCTGACCGAGTAGCGCATGCACGGTTCGGCACGGCGCGTCCCGGTAGCTCCTTCCTCAAGATGTACCGGAAGGAGCACCCCGCTCTCAAGCGGGAGCTGAAGCACCTGTCCGACGATCCTCGGGTTCTGCGGATGTGGGGCGAGCTGGACCGACTGCTGGGCTGAGGTCAGGCTGCGTTCAGCGCCTTGATCATGGTCTTCTCATCGACGCCCTTCTCCAGGGCGTCGGCGACCGCCTTGACGAGGTCCTCCACGAACTTGTTCGGGTCGGTGCTGCCCTCTCCATCCTTCTTCTTGTCGTCCTTCTTCTTGTCGTCCTTCTTGCCCTCATCCTCAGCGGCAATGTGGAGGAAGCCTTCCACAGCGTGAATGAGGTGGGAGCCCTCGAAACCGAACACGTAGCTCTTGCCCAGGAGCGGGTGGATAGCGGACAAGGCGAGGTGCTTGCACAGGGAGACACCCAGCTTGACTCCCGCGCCACCCCAGCCCGCTGTTCCCAGGGCGAGACCTGCTACAGCCACCTCGATCGCAAGACCGGCCATCGCCTCGGCCTGGTGCTTGTCGGGGAGCTGACCCTTAGACATCGCAGTCAGGCCTCCGGCGACATGCTCCACCTCTTCCGCGAAGTGGTGCATGACATCCTCGGCAAACTTGCCGGGGGCTGCCTTGAGCTTGCTCGCGGCCTCCGAAGTCACCTTGTTGCGGAACTCCGAGTCCGTGACAAACTGCTGCGCGTTGCCGGGCAGGTCCTGGAGGGTCTTCTTGCCCTTGGCAGTGATGCCCTTGGCCTTGTTCAGCCAGCCCTTCACCTTGCCCGACAGACCCTTGTCGTCTCCGTCGTCCTTCTTCAGCTTCTTCCGGATCTTCGCCTGTTCTTCCTTCGGGAGCGAGGTGAACTTCACCTTGTTCCCGGACTCGGGGTTGGTAAACTCCCGCTCTTCCAGCGGGGTCTCGGCCACGAGGAAACGCAGGATCTCACGCCGTTCCGTGTTTCCCACAGGCATCGTCGAGGCCAGGCGGACGAGGCTTCGACGGTCGGTCGCAGTCAGGTTTCTCACGTCAGATCTTCCCTGTGGGCTTCCCCCTCTCACAAACATAGGCAAGAAATAACCACCCAAGGGGGTAGCCGGTGCCGCAAGAGCGGTTATCCTTGCTTATCATGAACACCGTCTTGTCAAGCACCCTATCCTATTCCAGCTGGCTTTCGAGTCTGTTTGGTACGGGAGGGTGCGCCTGACGTAAGAGTTCACACGAACTAAGACGACAGAGACCCCCTCCCAGCCCAAGCGGCTCGGAGGGGGTTTCTGCGTTTCGGGGTTCAGCAACGGCTGGACCGACTTCTTTGACATCGCAATGAGTTCGTATCGCTGGTGGGAGTACCAAACCCACCGAGCGGCACCCGCGTAGAGGTGTCGCATTTGCCCAGGTGGTGGAATGGTAGTCACGCCAGGTTCAGGACCTGGTGCGCTTCGGCGCGTGAGGGTTCGACTCCCTCCCTGGGCACTTTTGGGTAGTACGGAGGGACGGTTCCCGAGACGGGCTGTAAACCCGCCGCCGCTGCGCCAGCCTGGTTCGACTCCAGGACTACCCACCACGGAAGGTGTAGCAGGAGTGGTACCTGCGCCTGGCTGCTAATCAGGAGGTCGTTCATTCGATCCCAGTTCAACTCTGGCTCCTTCCTCCACTTGCTCGCGTCCGAAGCTCTCGGCGTAGGTGCCTTGCGACCTTGACTGCAGGACTGAGAGATACAGGGGAATGGCGGAATTGGTAGACGCACAACACTCAAGATGTTGCAAAACAGCACCCCAGCTGCCCCACTCGCTCCGAGCAATCGGAGCCACGGGATCAGCCTACAAGCATGTCCTCACGGACGATTCCTGGTTCGAGTCCAGGTTCCCCTGCCTCTCTCATTCTCGGACAGATAGCTCAGTTGGTAGAGCGCCTGATTGAAGATCAGGTTGTCGCCGGTTCAACTCCGGCTCTGTCCACCACTTCACGGGGAAGTAGCTCAGTTGGTAGAGCAACCGAAAGGAAAATCGGTGTCCCGCAAGGGGCGCAGCATCCCGCTATCCCACTCTCTCTTCAATCGCCAGAGCGAGGAGACCAGGGTGTAGCCTACAAGCAAAGTGTGTCGGAGGTTCGAGTCCTTCCTTCCCCGCCTTTTGAGACTGCGACTAATGCTCGTGAAACGGGCGCTGGCGCTAACAGACAGTACAGCTTCCCTCTCCCTCGGGAGGGGCGGAACATGATTGGCGAGCACGCCCGGTCTGCACGAAGCTGTTGCCGCAGTCTCCTCTCTTCAACACTCACCTGCCCAGGTGGTGGAATGGTAGTCACGCCGGTCTGAGGGGCCGGTGCTCGCAAGAGCGTGAGGGTTCGACTCCCTCCCTGGGCACCATCTTGCCAGTCTTGTCGGTCTGGCAGCCCTCGATCTTCTGACTGCCCGACAGGGTCAGGAGGCAACCGAGGGCACCCCTTTATGGAGCGGTGGGCGCGTCAGATCGGCAGACGCGCAGGCCAGGGTAGTCCGACGCCATCCCCCAGTTCGAGTCTGGCACCGCTCCACCCCTTCAACCTTTCACATACGTCGGTAGCTCAGTTGGTAGAGCACCTGATTCCAAATCAGGCGGTCCCAGGTTCGAGTCCTGGTCGGCGTGCCATTTCCCTACCCAACCAACCCGGATTCCCGGGTGCCTGAGATACGCCAGGCCCACTTGCCGGCCCTCTCTTCCCAGAAGACTTCACCCACGGTCAGCCCGTTAGAGCCGTGGTGGTTCGGGTGCGCATAGGCCCAGCCGACACTGCCCCAGGTTCCGTTGACCCGCAGCGCGACACTGACCTCCTCGAACAAAGAGGAGAAGCCCTTGGGGACAGGGACTGCGACCGTCTGGGTCTTCAGGCCTCGGAACTTCGGGAGGTTCAGCTTCCCGCAGAGAACATCCAGAGCCCGCTGGGCGTTGGGGTCCCTCGGATCGGGATCGTCCCCGGCGACACGGGGGGCATTCGAGAGCCCTTCTTCGGCGAGCAGGGAGCGCAGGTTCTTCATGGTGTTCTCCGAGCCCTCAGCGGGCAATAGCTGATATACGGGGATGTGGTGTAATGGCAGCCACGCTGGATTCAAAATCCGGTGCTCTTACGAGCGTGGGGGTTCGACTCCCCCCATCCCCACTCCTCAATCCTGTTCGAAGTCGCTGTCCAGTGCCTGGTACCACCACCGACCGTCGAAGACGTAGACAGTCCCGTCGTTCACCCAGATGCCCTCGTAGGTTCCTGCCGGGATGGGTCGTTTCCTCGAGCGACTGAACCTCTTGGCCACGGGAGCTCCGTCCTCCCAGACCTCATCAGTAGCTCTGGCCGAGGCTCCCGGCAGGGGGACAGCCTTCTGGATGTCGATCCGATACCGACCGCTGCTCTTGATGTCATCTGCCCAGGCCTTGACCGGGTTGTACTGCCCCGCTGTTCGGGTCAGCCCTTCGGCCGCGAGGATTGCTTTCAGTCGCTGCACTGCTCGTCTCCTGCCCGTCTCCCGACCTCAGCCTGGCCCGTGTCGCCCATAGACAGCAGGATGTCCTCTACCATGGGTGCCCAGCGCCCGTGCACGTCGAGCATCTCTACGGAGAGACCCGCGTCGCTCTGGGAGAGCAGGTCCATGACCTGGTCGGCGATCCTACGGTCCTTCGAGGTGAGCCTGTAGGACGCTTGCTTGGCCAGACCTTCCTCGGCGAGGAGCTGGCGAAGATTCTGCTTGGGCATGGGATACTCCTGAGGACCTGTCTCGGGTCATAGGCAAGACACCGAGCTACGGAAAGTGACGTCACTGTGGAGTGACCCCCGTTTGGAAGACGGGTGGCGGCTAACCCCGTGGAGTTCGACTCTCCCGCTTTCCTCTTCTCTAACGAGTCTCGCGCCGTCCGAGTGCCCTCATGACCTCGACTACGTGACCCTCCTGAACCTCAGATGGAGAGAGGAACGAGACGATCTTGGTCATCTTCAGGCTATCACCCTGGGTGCTCGTCCAGGACTCGTCCAGGCTACTCGGCAGGCCCAGTTTCGCCAGGCTCCGACCCACCTGCAAGGCGTCAGAGTCGAGCTCCCCGAAGGCCCTCTGAGCCTTCGCCAGAACGTCGTTCGTGGGCCCAGTAGCGCTCAAGAGGGTCGTGAGGTAGACGTGGCTCTTGGTGCCGCTTCGGATCTCAAGACGGTAGGACCCCTCACCGTAGGAAGACCTCGCGCTCTTCAGCAACCCCTCTTCGGCCAGGATCGCCTTCAGGGCTCTTCGGCGGTGTCTCCCCGGCCCGCGCCGGGGGCGAGGGGCTGGCTCAGGGGGAGGCTTGGGCTCAGCCCGCTTCGCCTTCTGAATCGCCTTCCCGACCAGGTTGTCCAGCCCCTTCAGGCTGATCGAGGTGGCTTCCCCGACGGACTTGTAGTCCGGGTGAAAAGCGACCACCTTGTAGGCTCGGTCCAGGATAAGGGACACTGTCCACTGCCCATACTGCTTGTAGGCGTCCCCTCGGCCCCACCGACCAGGGATATCGGCAGGACCCCAGGTCCAACCCTCGCGGAGGACGTATTCCTGGATTTCAGTGACGGTCTGGGGTGCAGGCATCGGAATCTCCGACCTGAGAGACCCGATAGGCGAAGCAGGGCGACCTACTCCTTGGTGAGGATGTAGTCGTCCACGAACCACGTCGCGCCAGAGCTGTCCTTGATGTTCATCTGGACGTTCAGACCGTAGCTGTGACCCCGGTTGAACCAGGGGTCGGTGTTGACACCGAGCTTCTGGGCAGCCTTCACAACCGGAGCCAGCTTCCGCCCCAGCTCCTTGATGGTCCTCTGAGCCTCAGCCAGGTCGGCCTCCGCCTGCCTCATCTCTCGGAGAGAATCCTCTTCACCCAGGGTCCACAGGTCGTCCAGCAGGTTGTTCAGCTCCTGGAGCTGTCCGGCCTTGAGACGCAGGGTCTGCAGATCAGCACCCCGGTGTTGAGACAGAGTGACGGTGACCGCCTCGTTCGGCGGGGGACCCCCTTCCAGGGGAGTGGAACGAGCAGCACTCTTGGTGGGTGCAGTGAGGCCCTCCTGGGACAAGATATCACGAAGGTCGGGCATAGGAGACTCCGGGGCGGGAAAGCACGTAGGTGGGGAAGCGTATAGGCGAGAAAGTGCGGAAGGTGAAGCTGGTGTGGACCAGCCCCTGATTCGAAATCAGGTGGTCCCCTCGTGGATTCGGTTCGACTCCGACGCCTTCCTCCTCCCTACAGAGCGACGTCGAAGCAAGGGACCCAGAAGTCGATCCCCATGTGGGTCCGGGCGAGGAGGATCTCCTCCCTCGAGTCCCAGGGGTTCTTGTGGAGGCCCAGTGCCGCCTGCCGTCCGCCGGGACCGGGGACATCCACCACCCAGAACTGGGAGATGTTCCGAGCCTCCAGGGCCCTGGCGGGCCAGGTCTCGAAGCCAGAGTTCGCAGGGTAGTCCAGGAGTTCCTCGAACTCGGACCCAACCAGGCGCTTCGCCAGTTCGGGCGGCATGGTCTCCCGGAGGGTCTGGCGGGTGTCCTCCGGCTCCTCCCACTCGTCCTCTTCCTCCCCGGCCTCTTCTTCCTCGAGGGTGGGAGGGTCGATGTACTTTCCGTCTTGGATCAGGCCATCGATGTACGCGCAGTCATGCTCCCCGCTGAGGTGAACGATCGTCCCGTCGTCGAACGTGAGGCTGGAGAGTTGGACGGCATCGCCCCACTCCGGACAGGAGCGGACATCGACCGCAGTCACGGTCCGGCCGACGAAGAGGTTCTGGACTTCTGCAAGGGTGGCCATGGTTTGGGGCTCCGGGCTTGATTCGATTACGTCTATGCGAGGGTGCGGGAACCCTGCGGGCCGGTAGAACACTACATGGAAGCGTGCTCGAGTGGTTTAAGAGAACAGCCTTGAAAGCTGTCGGTCCTGCAAGGGATCCGTGGGTTCGAATCCCACCGCTTCTTCTCTCCCCCAGCATACGGACTCATAGCGTGAACCACTACACCCTGACCATCCGCGTTCCAGTCCGCGCTGTGGACGACGCACAGGCGCGTGAGATCGCCAAGGCGATCCTGACGAGTGCTACCGTCCCGGCCATCGTAGACACGGGCACGTCGGAGATCAAGCTCCAGAAGCTCCAGGACGGCAAGCCGCCTCGAAAGGTGAAGCTGTGACCCCTGAAGAGGGCAAGGCCCTGCCCCTGGGGCTCTACAAGATCTTTTGGGCGACGGGAGGTTCCAGCCTCGCGTCTCTCGGTATGACCATGAGCGGGGACCGATGGATCGCCCCGACCAACTGGGGCGCAGGCGCAGTTGTCCGGGACAAGAAGGACCCTGAAGGTCGGGGCATCAGTTGGGAGCAGATCGAGAAGTTCGAGGCTATCCCGGACCCGGCTCGGTAGAATAGTTATGAGATGCCTCGGGCATGCCTAAGAACCTCAAGTCGATTCTGGCCTCCGAAGGTCTCCTGTCGGACTCTGCCGTGCCAAAGGCAGCGACCGACCGCCTCTGGACGGACCCCCGCACATTCAAGAATCGGCTGCAAGCTATCGCGGAGCAACTCGAAGAGTTGATGGTTGACGCGGATGGGGCTGACGACCCTGATGACATGGACGACATCCGCAACGGGCGGCGGTGGTTCTCCAAGCTGGATCCAGTTGAGGCTGCCTTCAAGCAGCTCAAGCGGGAGATCGAGCGCTTCTGAGCCAGGCGAACCAGCGCCTCTCGCCCAGGTAGTAGAGCCCCTCAGCCTCGTGCGCGTAGGCTTCCACTTCGAGAGGGATCGTCCGGTACGCTTGCTTCCCGTCCCGTAGACGGATGCGGTGGTACAGCCAAGTGCTGTAGTAGACCCAGTAGAACCAGCCGACTCCCGGGGCAAATCCCGCCAGCCCGAGTGTCAGCATGACCCACCAAGGGAGACCGCACACCAGGGCCAGCGGGATAGAAACCAACCCCCCGAGGACACCCAGCTCCAGCTGCTGTGTCACGTGGATGGCCTCGTGGGCCTCTTCCTTCTCCTTCATAGGTTCACGGGAGAAGATGAACGGGAAGAGGGTGATGCCCCCGATGCCTCCCTTACCGAGAGGGGAGAAGCGTCCGAGCAGGTCCAGGAACTTCGGAGCTACAACGGGGACCCAGAGCTTCAACTACTCCATCTCCCACTGGCTGTCGTCGAGCCACCACTTCTCGCCGGGTGGGGGGCTGTTCGGCTTGCCATCTTGAAGTCCAGGGGAGAGAAGCTCCAGTCGCCGACCCCCCGACCCGGCTTCCAGACGGCCCAGAACTCATCGCCGCGCTTGACCCCCCGAGGAAGCAACTTCTTGGGGACCGTGAGACCCGCCTTCAGAGCAGCGTGTCCTGAGCCCTTGAGGGTGACCGTAGCGGGACCAACCTGGGCTACCTCAGCTGTGTACTCCTTCCCCCCGGCCTGCTTCACCCGGAAACGAAAAGCCACCCTGCGGGACATGAGATCAAGCTGGGTCATGCGAGGAGCTCCGAAGCTGAGACTACAGGTCTTGCCCAGATAGGTTCTCTATTCGCAGGGGGCTGAGCGGGGAAAGTTAGGGGTCCCCAGGACCCACTCTAAAAGCCACCTGCACCCAGCTTAGCCAGCGGTTTGAAGCTTCGCCGGGCAATCTTTATTGCCCCTGCGGCTTTACGGGGGAGGTTCGGGGGAGTAAGCTTCAGGCCGACGACGGTATCACTGTCGCACTCACACTGGAAACTCAACGTGTACTCCTACCTCACCATCACAGCTACCAAGCAGCCGACGCCAGTCGGTATGCGGCCTGGTTGTGTTGTGGGGACCCATGAAGGGATTACCCGCAACGAGCGCAACCAGGATGCGAAGGCCGGAGGCCTCTCGGAGTAGCAACAACCCCACCGCTGCTACCCGAGACCCCGGCCTCCTCCCAAGGAAGCCGGGGTCTTCGCGTTTTCGGCATCGTCTTTGCGCGCCTTTAGCTCAGCTGGATAGAGCGCTGGTCTACGGAACCAGAGGTCACAGGTTCGACTCCTGTAGGGCGCACCATTTCTTTCAGGGCCCATGAACCTTGAGAGACAGCTTTTTGAAACACGAATATGATTGTCTGAAAGGGTCAGGCGTCGGGCGGATTGCCCCTCTCCACTTCGGTGGTCGGGGCCACCACCAGTGCCGCGACCGATCCCCACAGCACGGGGAGCGTTCTGATCCTGAGGACCCCTACTGCGCCCCAGTCCCGTCCAGGTGGCGGGAAGTCACTGGCTTGCGTAGTAGGGGCGAACCTCGAAAGTTTCCGCCTTCCCTCCTGGTGGCTCAGGTAGGTAGGCTGGAAGGATGCTCAGGTACCACGGGCCCATCTCTGGATGTGACAGCCCTCCGAGCGGACCGACCCACCCGAACCCCGACGACCGGAGTTCGTTGAGTGCGGTCGCCGACTCATGGAGGTGCCCCTCGCCGCGAGGCAGGGGAGAGTCAGGGTCATCAGGTTGCCCTCGGGACTACGAAGGTGTGTCGCTCACAACCGCACCCCCCTCGCCCGCAAGTTTGAGCAGGCCGACCACCCTTGCGCCCATAGCTCAGTTGGATAGAGCGTATGCCTCCGGAGCATAAGGTCCCAGGTTCGAATCCTGGTGGGCGCACTTTCATCGGGATATGGCGCAGTCTGGTAGCGCACTTGACTGGGGGTCAAGGGGCCGCAGGTTCAAATCCTGCTATCCCGACATTTCATAGAACCATCAACCACCACATCGAACAGGAGGTGACCATGACTGTCTTCACCGCCAGTCGGATGTCCGAACCGAGCAAGGGATAGCAGCCCACCCACGAGGGCAGCAACCTTGCTCCTATCGTCTAAAGGTCAGGACACCGGGTTTTCAACCCGACAATGAGAGTTCAAGTCTCTCTGGGAGTACTTGCGGATGTAGCTCAGTTGGTAGAGCGTCAGGTTGCCAATCTGGAGGCCACGGGTTCGAATCCCGTCATCCGCTCCACTCATTTCACCGTAGGCTCGGCCTACACACCTATGCGGGCATCGAGAAACGGTCCTCTCGCCGGGTTCATACCCCGGTGCGCAAGCGAAGTGGGTTCGACTCCCACGCCCGCATCCACATTCTTTCATGGTGGGTATAGCTCAGTTGGATAGAGCGCCTGGTTGTGGTCCAGGAGGTCACGGGTTCGATTCTCGTTATCCACCCCATTTCTGAGGTCCGGGAGTTCGAGTCTCCCGCGCTGCCGGTACGGAACCCCGACTGGTAGAGTCAGGTTCAGCCTGGCAGGTGGAGGCCTCATTCTCACCTTTTGCCCCTACGGTCCAGCCTGGAGTGGACGCCTCCCTGTCGCGGAGGAGATCGTCGGTTCGAATCCGTCTGGGGGCGCCATTTACTCAGTAGGCCCAGCCGTCGTAGTCAATCCACGGCTTCTTCTTGCCGGGGCCCATCCCCCGAGAAACCAGGGTGGCACCCATCGCATCGAGTGCCTCGAAGACCCTCTTCAAGGTGGTCCCGTTCTGCTTGGCCCACTCCTCGTCCACGGAGGACCGGATGTTTCCGAGTCGGCTGTCCATGTCCTCTACGATCGCGTCGTAGTAGACACCCTTCCTCTTTCGAGGCTGGTACCGGATGTAGGGCACGTCTCGGGGGGCGACAGTTGCAGCGAGGGCGTCCTCCAGAGTCCTCAGCTCCTTCTTCCAGGGGGACCGAGCGATCTCAGCCTTCTCCCGATCGTTCATGAGACCATGGACGACCCGGTTGGTCTTGTCCCAGTAGGAGCCCTTGAACTTCAGGCCTCCCGCCTTGAGGACATCCCCCATCACCCGACCCAGACCGTCCAGGACCACGTAGGCGTCGTCTCCGTGCTCCTGATCCAGAGCCGACCCGAGAACCTTCGGGTCCAGGGTGAGGATAGCGTCCACGATCTTCTGGGACACGGGCTGTCCGTCGGAGTCCCGGTAGCCGGAAGCGGACTTAGTGAGGAGTCCTTCGGACGCCAGGATGGTCTTGAGGTTCTTCATCGGAAATGCTCTCCTTAGAGCATAAGGGCTGGATAGCCCCCCTACCGTTTCGCAGATTCAGACAGCCGGGAGAGACCGGCCATCTACGGTCCTGAGGTCAAAGTGGAGGAGACACCGGCCTGTCACGCCGGAGGAAGCGGGTTCAACTCCCGTCAGGACCGCCATCTTCCGCGCAGCCAGAGCGGAGTCCCGGGTTGAAGTCGTGTCCGGACACGACGGAACGAAGTGAACCACCTTACGACGGTGAACCTCCCTGGACATACCCCACGTCGAGCGGCCAAAGCCGTGGGGCTGGCACCCCTCTTGCTCCCATGGATTAGCGGTCAAGATCGCCTGGTTCTCAGCCAGGAGAACGCGGGTTCAAATCCCGCTGGGAGTACTCTTTCAAGTCTGGACCTCTTACCACACGGCAGGAGGCAGCCGGGCATCAGTTCACGGGGAAGGAAGCTGGAGGGTTCCAGCGCCGGTTTTTTGTACCGGAGACTAACGTCTTCTCTCGCTGTCCCACTCGCTCCTACACCTCGGTGGAGGGAGCTCAGGACGCAGCCTACAAGCTACGGGTTCGACTCCCGACTTCTCCTCTTTTCATAGATAACAGGGTTTCCTCCGAGCCCCAGCGGGCGTAACTACCGTGGAGGAGGCCCGTGCAGCTCAAGTTCAAATCCGACTGCCCCCAGTGCGGCGGGAAAAACAAGATCACCACGAAGATCTTCCTGGGCCAGAACGCCTACTCGAAGGTGAAGTGCTACAAGTGCGGCTGGCGCACTCACGGTGGCAAGTTGGACTCCGGGTCGCTCAAGACCACCTTCACCCCGCAACCTGCGGCATAGTCGGAGAACCAGATGCCCGTAGAGTCCGCCCGAGAGGGCGACATCGTTTCCTTCCGTGCTTACAGCGCCCTGTTCGGGGATGCCACACCGATGCAAACCATCACAGCGAAGGTCGCTTCGGCCACCTCGAAGTCCGCTCTGGTGAGCTGGGTGGAGCGTTCTCCCGGACGCTGTCTCAGCTGCTCCGACCGCATTCCTCTTCGGCGTCTCACGCTGGTCAAGAGGACCCGGGAGTGGGTGGCGGTTCCTGCCCTTTCTTTCTCGGAGGACCCCGTCTTCTGAGCACACAGCCGGATAGCTCAGTCGGGAGAGCACTTCCCTTACAAGGAATAGGTCCTCGGTTCGAACCCGAGTTCGGCTACCACTTTTCAAAGAAGGGAGGCTCCCTTCTCACTCCCAGGGTATTCTCTGTCACCTCGCCGAGGAACGTGCGGGGGGATAGCTCAGATTGGGAGAGCGCCTGACCCTTCGGGGTTAGGAGGTCAGGGGTTCGATTCCTCTTCCCTCCACCACCAACCCGAGGACCCCGCTGATGAGCGGAGGCTCGGACTCAAAGTCTTCACGGGGGCGTAGCTCAGTTGGGAGAGCAGCTGGTTTGCATCCAGCAGGTCGCAGGTTCGATCCCTGTCGCCTCCACCATTTCACGCCGGGACCGCTCGGCAACACTTCAAGGCAGAGTTTGACTCCTGGTGGAGTCACCACCCCATTCTCGGTGGACACTCACGTGTTCTCTCGCTGCCCCGCTCCCACCTGATCTAACGACTGGGTGGCCTGGGACCAGCCTACAAGCTCCTGGTTCGATTCCAGGCTCTGCCGCCTTTTCAAATCCTCCTTCCGCGCTGCGGAGTCAACAACGAAGGAGGTTGTCATGGACTACGACAAGAGAGTGGTCGATTTTGCCAAGGAGCTGAAGGCTCTGATGGCCAAGTACAACGCGAAGATCGGCGGGTGCGGTTGCTGCGGCAGCCCCTACCTGGAGGTAGACGGGAAGGAGTTCTCCAAGGACTCCCTGACCTTCGACAGCCGGGGCATCACCTACGACACCACTGAGTGGACCACCAATGAGGTGGGCTGCAAGGTGAGGAAGGAGGAGTCGATCGGATAGCCCATTGGGGCCGAGTCGGTGAGAGGCCGACCCATTTCATCGGGATATGGCGCAGTTGGTAGCGCACCTGCTTCGGGAGCAGGGGGTCGGAGGTTCGAGTCCTCCTATCCCGACTCCGTTAGCCATCCTATCCTCCGCCGAGGGCGGAGGATAGGATGCACCACACCGTCTACCGTACCACGTGCACCGTCAACGGGAAAGTCTACATCGGCGTCCATGAGACGGACGATCCAGACGACGACTACCTGGGCTCCGGCAAGCTCATCAGCCGCGCCGTCAAGAAGCATGGGCGGGCAGCCTTCGTGAAGGAGGTTCTCCACGACTGTGCGACGCGGGACGAGATGTTCGCCAAGGAAGCAGAGTTGGTCACCGAGGAGTTCGTGGGGCGAAATGACAACTACAATCTCCTCCCCGGAGGGTTTGGCGGCTGGCACGTCGCCAACCAGAGCTACTCCCCTGAAGCTCGAAAACGGAGCCTGCGAAAAGCCAGAGAGGCGCAACAACGCTTGAGGAAGGCTGACCCTACCTACGACGATGCCCGTAGAGCGAACATCCACAAGGTTCGTATGGAAGCACTCGCTTCGGGAAAGTTGAGCCCGCCTACGTTCGAGGGGCGAAAGCACACCCCAGAATCCAAGGCGAAGATGAGCGCCTCTTGCCGGGCGACCAGCTTGGGGGAACGCAACTCACAGTTCGGAACAGCCTGGGTCTGCAAGGCGGGGGAAAAGCCTTGCAAGGTCAAGAAGTTCGAACTCGACGCCTGGCTGGCTGGCGGCTGGCAACGGGGTCGCCGAGTCCACTGATATTCACCCGACCATTTCAATGTCGGAGGGGTGTTGACGGCACAGGGCGGGGCCCCGCTCAGGAAGGTTCGAGCCCTTTCACCTCCGCCATCTTTAGTTGCGTAAGAGGGGTTCCCCAGGAGTCCCTCGGACGTAACTCATATGTAGGAGGCGCTCCCCCTTCTGGGTTCGATGCCCAGCGCCAGCAAGGCTGGCGAGAGGTGGTCGGGGGGTTGCGGTTTCGATGGCTCGGAAGTCGGGGACGGCAAACCCCTTCAGATGGGCTGGCTGAAGCGATCCTGTGCCGGCAATGCCGTGCCGGTTGGAGACCTCCTCCCTCTTCTTCACGATTTTGTCTTCGCTGGGTGTTCGATTCCCCAGGCCCCCGTTACACCGGGGCGTTGCGGTGCCGAGACAGAACAGGGCTTAGGACCGATGCCCTGAGGACTCCCCCTCTCCGGACCGCGCAATCGGATGGGGATGCCTAAAGCTCCGGGTCACGAGGGGTCGCTCCCTTATGACTGGCCCGGAGGCAGGTCCCCCTTCACGTCGGGATAGATTGTCTCGGACCCCCGCCCTCGGGCGGAGAGGACCGGCACCCTGATCCCGCACACACTTCATTGCCCCTTAGCTCAGTGGTAGAGCATCTGACTGTTAATCAGAGGGTCCTCGGTTCAAATCCGAGAGGGGCAGCCATTTCCGTAGTCTTTACGGGCCTATAGCTCAGTTGGTAGAGCGAGGGACTCTTAATCCCGAGGTCGAAGGTTCGAATCCTTCTGGGCCCACCATTCACGACCCTAAGAAGGTCATACATCAAACGAAAACCCGATCCCATGCGGAAGCGGACTCCACCTTCGGAGACAGCGCCCGACGGGGGGACGGGTCAGGGGGGTCTCTACGACGGTAGAGGCAGCACTCCTCATGGCACGGCACACGTAGGACTTGTGCACACACGACGGTGGAATAGTCAAAGGTCCTGCCCCGTGTCCTCTGAGGAGTCCCCCGCCCCCATTTCACCTCAAGTACGCTCTCAGGTGCCACTCCCGACCGCCCTGCGGATTCCTCCGCTCCGGCGCAACGTGCGAGGGCGAACCCCCTGAGAGGGAAACGAGTGAAGCTGAACACCACCTTCGCAGACGGTGCGGTCTCCCGAGGGAGACGCTGGGACTCAGGCTCCCGGGAAGGCGATGCGAGAACTGGCAAGCTCGCACAGCAGGTGTTGCCCCTCTTCTTCCTCGACCTCGGTCGATATCAGCCTCCATAGCTCAGTTGGTAGAGCGCCTGCTTTGTAACCAGGGGGTCGTCGGTTCGACTCCGGCTGGGGGCTCCATTTTGCGGACGTATAGCTCAGATCTGGTTAGAGCGCACGCCTGATAAGCGTGAGGTCGCAAGTTCAATTCTTGCTACGTCCACCACCTTCAACCCACCCCGGCTCCTTCGGGAGTCAGGACGCCTGGATCCCATCTAAGGGGGATCAAGCCGGGCGGAGAAGCTCCCTCCTTTCGCAAGAGGGGAGGGAGCAGGCGATTTGCGGGAATAGCTCAGTTGGTAGAGCGCGGGCCTCATAACGAGGCAACTCAACAGCTCCGACCCTCTCCTTCCGCTTGCGGGGGGACCCTCGTCACGAGCCTACAAGCTATCCAAGCCCGATGTCGCAGGTTCGAGCCCTGCTTCCCGCTCCATTTTCAACCCTTCGCAGTCGAGAACCGGACACCCGGATATTTCCTGCTGAGCTTCTGCTCAAGAGGCCACATGGCATTTGACCATGCCTCGTAGGCTTCCTTCTCAGGGTCGGCCTCCCACTCACCGTAGAGGTCGTCCTCGTCTTCGTGGCGCAACCGACGCGGGATGTTGCCGTGGAGGGCGTACACCACGTTGTAGCGAGACACTTCGGATCTCCGAAACTTCATCCACGAGTATGGTGCAGGGATCCTCTGGAGACCCTTCAGCCACTCGGCGGCAGCGGCCTCCAGATCAACATTCGCCAGAACAAGACCTTCAGCTACCAGGATACGTCGTAGTCTCACAGGTACTCCTTGAAAGTGTTCTGGCCACATAGGCGAAGTACCGGTTCTCTGGCTATCGACCGCTAAGGGCTCATCTTCGGAGAGCCCGCCGTGCCCGATGGTAACACCCCCGACCCTCTCAACGAAGCAACAGGCCCCCAGCCAGTGGTGGTAGTGGCTGCGCCTGCGGCAGCACCTCCCAAGGGGATGTACATCCCATCCTGGATCGGCACTGCCCTCCAGGGCCTCTTGATCACAGCCGTGGTCGGCGGCTACGGCATGTTCTACTCGATGCACTCGGACATCGCGGAGCTGAAGCTCAAGGTAGCATCGCTGGAGACAGATGTCATCTCGATCGAGACCAAGCTGGACAAGCGAGAGAAGGCGGACGACGAGATCCGCGACAGCCTCACAGCAATCAAGACAGAGCTGCCCTTCATCAAGCAGGGCATCACCGACCTCAAGGGACTTCTGATTCGATGATCCTCACACCCCTGCTTTTCGTACTGGGCTGCGCTCCTTCCCTGGCAGGAGACACACCGCCAGAGCCCCAGACCAAGATGCAGGCGCAGCAGGCTGAGGTCGTGGAGATCCAGAACAGTCTGGGAACCCTGGCAGCGCTCATCGCCTACACCCGAGACCGGGACCTGGCCGAGAAGGGCTACGCCCCGGAGGGCTGGGAGCAGCCGAGCATCGACGTGTACGAAGCCGAGCTGGGTGAGCGCCCATCGATGCTCCCCTACGAGAACTTCATGCAGGCCGTGGTGGCGGAGGAATGCTCCGCCGAGGATGGCGCCCGATACGCAGTCTGGGAGAAAGCCCGACTGGACGCCGAAGCAGCCACCAAGAAGGCAAACTGAGCTCCCTGTAGATGGGAGCTCCACAAGGAGACCCCCATGACGCAGCGAAAACCGAGCGCGACACACCCTGTGGGTCGTTAGCTCAGTCGGTAGAGCATGAGGCTTTTAACCTCCAGGTCCTCGGTTCGAACCCGAGACGACCCAATCCCTTGTAGGGGGATAGCTCAGTTGGGAGAGCGCCTGAATGACATTCAGGAGGTCCCGGGTTCAAGCCCCGGTTCCCCTACCATCTCTGGACGCAACCCTGAACGCCGACCCCTCGGCGTGTGTCTACCATCCGAGGCTGGCCCAGGTACTCCTCAGCGGGTGCCAACAGGACCGTGATCCCAGACCACTCGGCCATGATCCCTTGGTCCAGCAGAGCCCGGTCCTGCACCAAGGTCACCGAGAGCTCTTCCAGCAGGTCGACATAGTCGCGAGTATGCAGTAGGACAGCGTCGGGATCCGCCCCGAAGGTCTTGAGCTCATTCAGCATGTCCTCCAGGTACTCAGGGCTCAATGCACTGGCTGGGGGGAGGTCTCCTACGAAGTTGGAGACCTGACTTGCTTCTTGAACGGTAATAGAGGCCATGACCGGTAATACCCGGTCCCCTGTCGGGGTGTAGCTCAGTCTGGTAGAGCGGTAGCTTTGGGAGCTTCAGGTCGCAGGTTCGATCCCTGTCACCCCGACCACTTCAAACGAACTTAGCTCCCCACATGTCAAAGGCAGCCCTGGCCTTCTTCACCGCACGAGTTGCGGGGCCCTTGAAAACCCGACCCTTGAACAGGGTGGTGTCTTCACCTTCTGCGTAGTCGCGACCCTCGAGGGGAAGCTTCGGCTGGCGGAGCTCCACTTCAACCTTCCCGTCCTCGTGGAAGATTGCGGTGACACTGACGAACGCTCGGAGCTTCACCACACTGTCCGGGGTTTCCTGGTAGGGGAAGTTGTGGTCTCCGCCCACCGACCAGTTGCTTACCCACCGTCCCGGGATAGTCTTGGCGAGGTAGCCTTCACGATAGGTGCTCAGCTCGACCTTCGATCCCCGCTTCTCGAGGCGGAGTCCGTAGGGGAAGAGCTTCTCCATGACCTTGATGGCCTGAAGCATCACCGGGGTGGGCTCCACCTTTGAGGAGATGTAGACCCCAGCTGACTTCTTCAGACCAGCGAGGATGACCTTTCGCTCCTGCGAGCCCTTATCCAGGGAGGAGGCGAGCTTGATGAGGGCGGAACGATCTGAGGCAGTGAGAGTCTTCACGGGGGTTATACTCCGAAGCAGGTAAGGTACAGTCTGGATAGCCACACCACCGGAGTGATCATGTTTACGGAGAGCCAGCCCCCTCAGGGGTGAACAAGACCAAGACGAAGAGGACCCAGACCAGAGGCGCAACGAAGCCGCCTATGGTCACACACCACTGGTCCTGGCGGATCGACATAGAGAATGAGGCGCGGAACTCCCACGCCTTCATCGAGTTCCTCTGGTACAGCCCGCTGGCCGTGTTCTTCACGGCGTCGTGGGTTGCTGGGCCGGAGCCTATGAGGAAGCCGAAGCGAGCCCCCTTGCGAGTGTCTCTACGGGGGCAGGAGGCTGGCGAGCACTTTCGCCGGGCCGACGCCTGGGCCCAGGCCGAGAAGCTCTGCAAGGAGGCACCGGCCACCTGCAGGGAGGACGTCCTGGATCCCCTCCGCGTCCTACACGACGCAATCTACGGGAGGGGCAAGTACGTGCCGCCCGAATGAGCTCTTGGCTCAGAGAGCGTCGTACTCTTGCGGGGACATGACTCCGGCCTTCATGAGCAGTCCCGGGGCTCCGCCGAGTTCCCGGGGGCCCATGGTCACGTAGTCGCCATTCAGGTTGCGCATGCCACCCGGAGCCCAGTACCACCCGTCATCGGAATCCCGGGAGAGAAAGCCGAAGTGGCTCATCTCCGCTGGGTACCATTCGGGAGAGCCGGGACGGTACATCTTTCCGTTCCGGTAGAAGCTCGGGTCCCCGAACTTGCGATCAAGAGCTTCCGCCAGCTTGGCCCACTCACCGCGAGAGACATTCCGCATCGCGAAGTTGTTCTTGGGGTCCCAGTAGTGCCAGACTGACGCCTTCTTCAGGCCAGCCAGGATCGCCCGACGAGTCTCATCCCCTGTGGGAAGGCCGGAAGCGAGACGGAGGAGACCAGAACGGTCTGAGGCAGTGAGGGTCTTTGCCGCCTTGCCCGTGAGCTTCTCGAGGTCCTTCCTCAGAACGGTCACCCACGTGCTGTGTCCGCCCCTGAGCTTCGGAGCGAGGTTCACGACTCCACCGTCCACATTCGGGTCGACGGTCATCACGTACCAGGTCCCTGCCTTGACGGAGTCCCCTTCGAAAGTCTTCAGGCCGCGAGGGACAGTGACTTGCTGATTCTTCTTCACGGGAGAGTCTCCGAGTATGCTTTCAAGGACTCATAGGAGCTCTACCGGTAGAGCGGTTATGGCCGACGTAGGCTGAGGACTCTCATGATTACAGCACGCGACACCTTCCGATTGGATAGCCCTCCTCACGTTCAGGGGCCAGAAGAGTCTTGGCAAGACTTTCAGGGCCGCCAGACCGACTGGATCCTACAAGCAGGGGAGATCCTGGCGCGTGACCTGGTACGGATCCGACTCCCGGACAAGATCAAGTGGAAGAAGCCTCGGATGGGCGTTTGGAAAAGATACGGTGTCACGTTGACCCTGACGGCAGACGGCCTGGGACCCTACGGGTGGTTCTCCGTAGAGATCGTGGTCCACACCGGGAAGAAGGGGGAGGCATCTGCCGCTGTGCATACCGCAGGACCCAGGCCCGGGAAGCATCCCCCAGGGATCTTCATGCGGGGCGGGCCCATGGTACGGGCGTCCAGCTACAAGAAGCTCTTCGCGGAAGCCCTGGAGAAAGTCCGGCTTGAGCTCTGGGCAGCTGGCGAGGACGCAATCTCAAAGCTGGCCTCTCCTCAGCGAGTAGCCCAGCGATGGGCTGCGGGCCTCCACCCGAAGTCCTGGTCCGTAGATGACTTGAGGGAGTTGAAGCGGCACCGGGCCGGTCTCGTCTACAAGGGTCCGAAGTGGCTGGTGCGAGTTGATTCGTGGGGCTATGACCAGATGTTCATCACCCGGGAACTGGCGTATCAGCCTGCCCCGCTCACCTACTTGTGGTCCGGGAAGCGGTCGAAGCCGTGGGTCCCGACTACTCAGGGCGCGATGAACTTCGCCGAGCTGGACTTCGCGACACTCTCCGACGAGTTCGTAGTGGCAGAGCGATTCACGCGCCGAGACGAGAAAGGGGTATAGGTCCTCTACGTGCTCCCAGGGGGCTTGCCCCCGGTCAATGATGCTGCCAGCCGCCCACTGCTTCGTCGAGCATCTCGAGAGCCCTCTCGATCTTCCGAAAGGACCACCACCAACGGTCCCAGGTCCGGATGTCGTCGTAGTTCTCGGAGTCATCCGCATCTTCAGCATCTACGAGGAGTTCCCGAAACCCCTCGAGGCGCTCATACTGGCGAGACAGCTCGTCCCTGAAGGCCTCCTCTGACTGGAAGTGGCGCGGGATCTTGCCCGCGACCTTGGGGGCAAGACCCTCTTCTTTGAGGATTGACGTCAACTTCTTCTGGGCCATGGGATCTCCTACAGGAGGTCTGGGCTATAGTTCCTCTACCGAACACCCCGGAGGTTAGTACCTCCCTGGAGACTTGGGTCTCCGAGAACCGGGGAGGGAGCCACCCTCGCCGCCTTCTTGTGCCGGGGCCCTCAGTGTTCTCGGAGCACCCAGGTCCCTTCCCCATCTACGAGGATAGGGTACAAGTCCATATCCCGCCCGAGTAGCTCAGGGGTAGAGCGCGTCCTTGGTAAGGACGAGGTCAGCGGTTCAATTCCGCTCTCGGGCTCATTTCTTTGATTTTCGGGGCTGTAGCTCAGTTGGGAGAGCAGTTGGCTGGCAGCCAGCGGGTCGCAGGTTCGATTCCTGTCAGCTCCACATCTACGTTGGCAGTAGGGACGCGAGGAGGGCTCGGGGTTGTGCCCCGAGCCCTCCTCGCCGAGCCCGTAGCTTCCCCCCGCCTGTGAGGGACGTAACACACGTGTAGGAGAACCCATGACACTGCCTACCGTGCCCCCTCTGGACCACATGCTGATCTGGCAGGCCGAGACCAAGGCGACGGGGGCGAACATCCACCGTGTGGTCTCCGCTCTGGGGAAGTACAAGAACCAGCACCACTTGTGTGAGCGAGCGCTGGAGAGGGGAGATGACATTACTGAGCGGGTCGAGAAGCTCGCGGACTTCGAGCGCCGCCTTCGGTTGACGCTGCGAAATCTGTAGTCCCCTGGTCGGGTGTGCCCGGACCAGCAGGTTGCCTCTGCCTGTCGCATTGAGGCTGGGTTGTGCGTGTCGAGAAACGCTCCGGTGAAGCCATACGTCAGGCGAGGATGGCAGGAGGGCTTCCAGGTTCTTCCCGACCGGTCCTTATCTCCCAGAACCTGGAAGGGGCAGCGAACGCTGGTAGCCCCCGGACGACAGATAGCCTGGGTCGTCGATGACAGGATGAGGGTCCCCAGAGGTACAGTCGCGCACGACGTGAACTCTGGCATCGAACTCCCCGGCGGAGGAGGTCAAATCCGCCACCCTTTTGTTGGGGCGTGGTCCAATAGGCAAGACGCCAGGTTCTGGCCCTGGAGATTGTAGGTTCGAGCCCTACCGCCCCAACCACTTTCGGAGATGACTCAAGGTGGGAAGCGTGATTGCAAATCACGCTGATCGAGTTCAAATCTCGACATCTCCTCCACTATACAGAGGGTCTTGCGCAGGGTCGTCGGGGTATTGTCTCTTCTACGGAGACTACCCATGGCCCAGGGTCACATCAAGCAAGTCCAGAACCTCGACAGCCGCTTCGGTTCACTCAGCGAGTATCTGCACGTGAAGGCCCAGCCCGAAGGGCGCGGCGGACGCTCCGAGGAGTACTGGCTGGTGACCCCTCGGGAGGCGCAACAGTTCAGTCAGTTTGCCGCATCCCACCCAGAGGAGATCTCCAGAGCGGGGAAGGGCGTGTTCTGCCGAGTGCCGGACGCCAGCGGGACCTACTGGCACATCGCCGTCAAGGTGATCATGCCAGACAAGACAGTCGCGAACTGGGTGTTCACCGAGCACGCCCTGGAGGTCCTTCGGAGCCGCGCCGAGAAGAGTCCGAAGACGATGGAAGAGAACAAGTACGGCTGGCTGGTCAGTCTCTTCGACTGAGGGAGACTACGACGACGGGTTGTACGTGTTCGTGATCTTGACGACGCGGCTGTCGTTGCGAACACGCTGGCCGATGCCGTTCGTGATAGTCACCGGTGCCACGCAGGCGTTGATGACGACCTTCCCATTCGCGGGAGCGGTCACGGAAGCGCGGACCTTCGGACGAGTGCCGGACTGACGGTAGAACGCGGGAGCCTTAGCCATGGGGAACCTCCGAGTGCACCCCTCTGGCATGATAGGTCGGCTACCGGGATTGAGCCTCTTCGAGTCTCGCGGGAACATGGTCCCGCACCCACAGCTGCGCCGCAACCAGGTCGTCGAATCCCTGGGGGGTCAGCTTCGGGAATCCTTCCAGCAAGCCGCCGTCCTGGTCTGTTGGGTAGACGTGCCACACCCCGGCGAGGTCCTTCTCAAGGAAGGCTCGCCCGTCCAGGGGGTAGCTGCTACACTTTCTGGTCCGCCATCTCATGCAGAAAGGATACCGGCTACAGGGTTCCCGAACCCTGTCCCGGACGTAAGAAAGTTCAGGAGGTCTTATGACCGGCTGTGAGCGATGCAAGAAGCCCACCTCGGTGATGACCGGCTCCTACTTCAGCGCGGAGATGATCTGCACCGCCTGCGACGAGGAAGAGTCGGCCCACCCCGACTACCAGTACGCTCGCGATGTCGAGGAGGACGCCGTTCGAGGCGGCAACTACAACTTCCCCGGCGTAGGCTGGCCCGGGAAGGACGGGAGAGTGAAACGCCCCTGACCAGGGTCGAGCCACATTGCGCCACGGTCAGGGGAAGTCGTTCGGGACGGTGAGGTGGCCGCGACACCTACCGAGCGCACCCTCTACCCCCACACCGAGGAGGACACTTAGCATGACACCCATCTACCGAGCGCCCTTCGTTGAGGGCGGACCCGAGTTCTACCAGACCCTGGTAGAAAACACACCCTGGCTGGAGAGGACGGAAGCACGGCAGGAGTGCTTCCAGAGCGAAGGGGGAGGCGTCTCCTACACCTATGGTCAGGGGCGGGGGGTCCGCACCTACACCAGCGTGCCCTACACCGCTGAGGTCCGGGCTACGATGGAAAGAGTGAACGGCTTCATGGACGAGCTGGGGTTCGGGCACATGAACGGGTGCTTCCTGAACTTCTACGCCCACGATCGCCAGCACCTCGGATGGCACGCCGACGACTTCCGTGAGATGGACCACACGTGTCCGGTCGTGTCGGTGAGCTTCGGCGAGGAGCGTGAGATCTGGTGGCGCAAGTTCGGGGAGACCGGCTTGGTCCCTGCCGAGCAGCGGCAGTTGCTGGCCAGCGGCTCGGCGTTCGTGATGCGCCCTGGGATGCAGGGAACGCACGAGCACCGGATTCCCAAGGCATCTCGGAAGATGGGCGGGCGGGTGTCTATGACCTTCCGCCGGTTCCTCTGAGCCGCTGGGGCGTCGACAAGTGGTAAGTCACTGGGTTTTGATCCCAGCATGCGTAGGTTCGAACCCTACCGCCCCAACCACCTCAGGGCCTGTAGCTCAGCTGGTTAGAGCACCCGGCTCATACCCGGATGGTCCTCGGTTCGAACCCGAGCGGGCCCACTGGGGGGTTCGGTTCCTACGAACTACGGTATACTCATTCAGACACGAGGCTCTCTCATGCTGTGCTCAGTTGAAATAGTCATTAGCTGACCTTCTCCCCCGACAGGGGAGGACGATGCGACTGAGATGACTACCCGCCACCATTCGGTGCGGGCACACTGAACCTACAGCACGAGATACTGACATGAGCAGCCTCAACGACCAGCTGAGCAAGCTGGGCCTCCGCGTCCGCAACTGGGACCGGGGAGACAAGATCTTCGCCCTCGACATCGTCGGGGACTCCTTCTTCATCCAGGAGGGGGAGGGCAACCAGGTCCACATCCAGGCCAGCGACAAGAAGCTCGGCCAGGCGGTCCTGATGGTCCACGAGCTCCCCCGCGAGTTCGAGCTCACCATCCCCAAGAACGCTGTGGGTCCCCGCGACCGGGTCATCAAGGAGCTGAAGTACAACCGGGTGTTGATCGCCCGGACCACCCCCGACGAGACCCGGCACATCCTGGTGGGCCGGGACGAGCGGGGCCACCCCTTCGCCACCCAGCTGCGGGGGCCCTCCATCTCCGTGAAGCAGGCCCACGAGTCCTTGAAGCCCGAGGCCATCCAGGGCCAGCGGGTCGGGGGCAAGGGCAAGAACTACAAGAAGCGGGGCAAGAAGACCGGCATCAAGCGGCAGGGGGAGTGGTTCTTCACCCCGGTCGACCAGAACACCCAGCGGATCCTGAACACCCAGTACTGGGTCAACCTGATCGAGAAGAAGGTGCCCATCGAGCCCTTCCACGACGGAAGCTCCGCTCGGGCCGTGGGCGGCAAGGTGAGGCAGCGGCGGGGCAACCCCCACACCGCCGACGAGGTCCTGGTCTACACCGGAGGCAAGGAGCGGGTGGTCTACGTCCGGGGAGCGGTCCGCCACGCCGAGCACGACACCCTGAAGTTCAACCACTGGGTCAAGGTCGACCGGAACCGCGAGGTGGTCGGGTCCTCCGCCATCTCCTGGATCGACTGACCGCAGGGGGCTCCCGGCTGCACGCAGGGGGCCATTCTTCGCTGGATAGCTCAATTGGCAGAGCAGTCGGTTCATACCCGGCAGGTTCCCAGTTCAAGTCTGGGTCCAGCGACCACCCTTTTTCGAGTTAGTTAGCCTCATGTTCGGTATTTGTTTCGCACTTCTCATCGGTATTCCTCTCGCGGCAGCGCTCTTCACGGACTGAGGGCTGCAAAGGGAGAGGGGAGGGCTCCCGGAAACGGGAGACGGGTAGTTTCTACCCTCAAGCGGGCATAACTCAGTGGTAGAGTCTCAGCCTTCCAAGCTGTTGGTCGTCAGTTCGATCCTGACTGCCCGCTCCACTCCCCTCCGTACCGAGACACCAGTGCAGTCTGAATCTGCCCAGCTTCTACGCGCTATCGCCGACCTGGCGGTTCACGCCCAGTCCCGACCGACGGACACTCAGGGCATCAGGAACCTCAGGAAGGCGCGGGTTCGGGCGGAGACAGCCTGGATCAACGCGGGTTGCCCGGACGCCGCGCCGGGGGAGGGCAAGCCCTCCCCGGTCCCCAAGGCCGCCAGACGACTTGAGGCAGAGAACCTGCTCAAGGACTGGACCCCGGTCACGGTCACGGTCACCGTACGAAGGATGTCCGAGGCCGCTGCTCTGGTCACAGACGACAAGGTGGAGGCCTGGCTTCCTCGCAAGCTGTGCTTCGACCCAGGCACCCGCGACGTCACCGACCTTGAGGAAGCCGACATCTTCGAGATTGACATCCCCACATGGCTGGCTAAGGAGAAGGAACTGATATGAGCGCCCTCATCGACTTCTACAGAGACAACGGGCCTGCTGGTTCGTCGGGTCGCAACCTGGGGCACATCCTCGCCTTTTCGGACGACCAGATGGAGGAGGTCCACGACTTCATTCAGTGGTTGTTCCCTGAGGGTTCCCTCGGCGGGTTCCGGGCGTAATAGAGGTGAACCCCCGCGCCCCGGAAACACCATGGACCTCCTCGCCCTCGTCACCGCCGCCGTCTCCCCCGTCCGCGACTGCCTCGACCGCGTCCCCGTCGTCCGTCCTGGGAGCCGCTGGGTCCCGACCGCCCCTCACTGGGAGGCTGTTGAGAGTGAGGTCCACGTCTCGGTCCAGGGTTGGGGCAGCGTGGAGACTCCGATCGCCGACGTGGTCGCCGCTGCGGAGGCCGCTGGCCTGGTCGTCGTCGGCACTGGGTGGACCGACGTGGGCGACGAGGACTGCTGGAAGACCAGCGGCTGGATCCGGGTCGCGGCTGCCTGAACTGCCTGCGCCTCGGCAGCTCAGTCCGGGAAGACCTCGGTAAGGAGCCAGAAGAGCATTGCGGTCTCGCCGTGCAGGCTGTGCTCGCTGACAGGCTTCAGGATAGAGCGGTCGAGAATCCCCGCCCGTACTTCCCGTGCAAGGCTGTGGGCCGCGCTCGCACCCTGACGCAGCCCCTCGCTCCAGCCACTGTGGGCGAAAGTAGAGATGGCCTCGAGAGCATCGATGGGCCGACTCCGTTTCACCTCCTTCTCGAACTTGTTCATGGCCGAACGGTTGAGGTCTCCGGTGAGGAGGTCGGACAAGACTCGGTCGAGAGCCTCAGCGGTCTCCCTCTCCTGATCCTGACGGTCAGAAGCCCTCCTCAGCGAGGATCTTACGAAGGTTCTTCATGTTCGCTCCTGCCCTCGGGGAGTATAAGCAAAGGACCGGTCCGGGTATCCCTTCTCATGAAGCCGAACCACATTCAGATTCGCATCGAGCAGTGTCTCAGTCTCGCAAAGGCCAGCCACTGTCCCCGGCGGAAGCTGGCGGCGATGCTAATCGACCCGAAACGCAACGTAATCCTGGCGGACGGGTACAACGGCGGGCCCCGAGGAGCTTCTGGCAAGCTCTGCAAGGGACACTACTGCGAACGCAACGGCGTCAAAGCAGAAGACCTTGAGATTCGCGAGTCCTATCGCCACCTGCCTCGTTCCTTCGGGGCAGGCAGCAGGGGGGTCCAGGGCGTGGGCGTCTACTCTCTGGTGGGCGAGGGCGTAGACCCGAAGCGTAATGGGATCCTGGCCTGGTTCGAGCGGACGATCCTCGATGACATGGCGAACAAGCAAGCCGCGACAGGCAAGCAGATCCAGATGTTGGAGACAGGCAAGCCCCTGGACCTGAAGGGGGAGACGGCTCGGGCAAAGGCAGAAGCATACGCAGCTGACCTCGTAGAGAAGCACCCACCCATCGAGTCCGGCACCCGGATGGAGCGGGGATGCCACCACGCCGAGATGAACGTCGTGTGCAACGCAGCGGCAGGCGGGGTGCAGACGGCGGGTGCCTGGTTGATTGTACTGGCGGAGCCTTGCATGATGTGCGCCAAGCTCATCCACCACGCGGGCATCACCAAGGTCATCGTCGTAGACGGAGGCTACCTCGGGGGCAAGGCGGGGGTCGAGTATCTCCGCGAGAACGGCGTAAAGGTCCAGGAGGTCGAAGGACCGAAGGATCCGCGCATCGCAAGGAAGGCTCCATGAACTGGCTGCACGTAGAGATTACGGACAGCGTGAACCGGGGCACCAACAAGAAGCCTCGAAGCTACCTCAAGTTCTCTGGTCTCGACGGGGTTCCGAAGTCGGTCCGAGTAGAGCCTGGGACCGTGTTCAAGGATTGCTCCGGGGTTTCATTCAGGGTTCTCTCCGCAGAGGACGGATGGCATCGAGTGCGAGCCCTGGACTCCCCAAGGCGTCTTCCTGGCAAGGGCCCCTACGAGATCGTCCCCCAGTGAGCACTACTCACGTCCACTCGGACGGGGACCGCGAGTGGGATGTACACCGGTTGTGGAAGCAGGCGAAGGGGCTCCCCGTAGAGGAGATGGCCCCTGAGCTGTTTCCCGAGTGGAAGCAGTACAGTTGGGAACCAGAGATTACGCTGGAAAGCCTGGCTGAACATATCGAACGGGTACTGCAGTCAGACCTTAGCTACCCAGTCCTGGTTTCGGCTGAGGGACATCTAATGGACGGGTGTCACCGCCTGGTTCATGCGTACCTGAAGCGCGTGCCTGTCAAACTGGTTCGCTTCAAGGTTACACCAGCTCCCCACCGCATCACCCGCCCTGCTCCCTCGGAGAAATAGTGAACCGCCCCAAAGTTGTCATCGTAGAAGGGCTCATCGGCTCCGGCAAGACCACCCTGAGTAGAGAGCTGGGTGTGGCACTCGGTTCGGGCACACTGACGCTGTTCGAGCCCGACGAGAAGGGAGGCACTGACCAGGGTGGTGGGAACCCCTACCTGTCGGACTACTACGACGACCCGGAGCGCTGGAGCTTCGTTCTCCAGGTCCACCAGCTCCAGGCCCGGTATCGGATGCACCTGCAAGCCCAGTGGCACGCCATGCAAGGCGTCGGACACGCAGTCCTGGACCGTAGCTACTTCGGGGACACTGCGTTTGCTCGGCTCCAACTCCGCAACGGGACCATGTCCCAGCGAGAGTTCGACACCTACGGCAGCATCTACCACGCCATGACTGCGTCGGTCATGCTGCCGAACATCTGCGTGAGGATCCTCACGTCTCCGGAGATCTGCAACGAGCGGGTCGGTCGGCGCATGAAGGTGGAGACAGGGCGAACCTGCGAGGAGGCCATCGACCTGGACTACTTGCGGGGACTGGAGCAGGAGATCGACCACATGGTCGGGGTTCTGCGGAACATGGGCGTCACCGTCCTGGATGTCCCGTGGGACGTCGATCGCGAGAGTCCAGCTTCTCGCTCTGCTGCGGTAGAGGCCCTGGCGGCTCGCATCCACAACCTGGCTTCTCCAGTGAACGGCTTCCTGGACTTGCATCGGCGCACTCTCTGATGTTCCAGGCGGTGGTCCAGCGGCGTTCTTCGGGAGACCGGGTCTACGGATGCCTCGCTTGCGGCTGGCAGACTCCCCGAGTCAAGAACGGTGCGGAACTCCAGCCCCATATCGACGGCCATCGGTGTCAACACGAGGCCGAGAGCTTTGAGCTCCGCAAGTGCAACTGCCGGACTTGCATCGCTTGCGAGGGGACTGGTAGGTTCAAGGGCGAGCGCTGTCCCCGCTGCATCGACGGGATCCGCTGCAGGCATCCTGACGACCCCAAGGGGATTCTGAGAGGCGTCATGGTTCTGGGGAGAGGACGCATCGCCAGAGCCTACTGCAAGTTCAAGGGGCTCCCCCAGTTGACGACCCCTCCCGAACTCTAAGGGGGTCTGAGGTTTCTTCGGGGGGTATCGTACTCATGTCAGAAGGGAACACCCCTTCGCCGCTCTTCGAAATCGCAACACTTTATGGGGAAGCCCGCCTCCTGGGAGAGGCACCAGTCTACGGAACTGGATCCGCAAGGATTCCCAGCTGCGCTCCTCGCCTCGTCGGTTCGCTGACGAGGCCCTCGGCACCAGCTTACAAGCTTCAGGTTCGAATCCTGACTTCCCCTCATCCACCCTGCCCGAGCCCCGCTCGGGCAGGGACCCCTTTCTGAACGCGCCTCAGGGCAGAGCCTACAAGCAACTACGCGATTAGCTCAGCTGGTTAGAGCGTCCCATCCTCTCGGGGGTGGGAAGGTCGTAGGTTCGAGTCCTACACCGCGTGCCAACAAAGCACTCCCAGCTCTCCCGCTCGCACGTTCAGACCCCTTGCTTCGAGCAGCGTCCCCCCCGCACGCTCGAGGCCTTCGCGATGGTGGTAGCGTAGTTCGGCTCGCGCCTGCTAAACTGGTCTTCGGATCGGCCACCCCCCTTTCAACATTTTGGGGAAGATTGCTCCTTGGTGGAGCACCGCACAGTTAATGCGGGTCTAACGACTCTTCTTGCTGTCCCACTCTCTCCTTCCGCTTCGGTGTAGGGAGACCAGGACGCAGCTTACAAGCCTACGGTTCGAATCCGTGCTTCCCCGCCTTTTTCCTGACCTCCTCTGGACGAACCCCGTGAGTTTCAAAGCCGGGCAACGCATCGCCATCGTAGGCAACGACCCCTGGTGGCGTCGCCTCTGGATTCGTATCTGGCCCTGGGCTCGTCCCAGGAACGACGGCATCTACGAGGTGACTCACGTCTCCGACGGCAGCTCCCCGCTGACCATCAGCCGAGACGAGTCCCCGTCCAAGGACTGACCACGTGGGTTCCCGCCAGGACCGAGAAGGCTTCGAGCCCGTCACTGTCTACGAGGACGAGAGCGGTCGGTTCCTGGTCGCCCACTCACGGTGGAAGTGCGACAAGCCCTTCCGAGTTCGGATCGCTACAGAGGGGGATCTTCGCGGCATGTCTGCGGGTTCCCTGAGGCTCTACCGCAAGAAGGTTCAGCAGTTGCAACTGCGGCGAGACCGCATGCATGACGCTGACGCCATCCGCACTCTGGACTACTTGCGCCACGCCCTCTCCCGTCAGGGGGTTCGTCCGAACCAGGACGGGTAATCTTCTTCGTTCAACGCTTTCGGTACGCAAGGGCTTCGACGACAAAACGAGCAGCGGTTCCGGCTCGTAGCCTGCCACATAGGAAAAGGTCAAAACTGGCCGGGAGGGACGCACCGCAGCGTCAATGCTCCCGGTCCCAGGTCCTCTACTGACAGGGGCAAGAGTGGCCGTACCGATCTCCCTACCCTCCTACAACGCTTTCGACACGCTCCCGGGAACAGCCTACAAGCATACCTCAATTGGATAGAGGCCCCGGTTCATACCCAGGTTGTTTCAGGTTCGAGTCCTGATGCCCGCCCCCTTCGGGGGGCGGTTCACCAGCTGCCCCACTCGCGTGTCGATTACTTCAGACTCCCCTCGATCGCAAGGTCGGGGGGAGTTCTGCAGACGTGGGCGGATACTGCCCTGGCTGAGGCGGGTCACGTTCTCTTGAACGGGCGTGCCCACGAGGACCCTGCGTAGTCTTACTCTACAGAGAAGACTGCGTACATGGTTGACTGGCCGAAGACGGTAGTGTAGAACACACTGCCCTTGCCGATCTGCTTCGCGAACGCCTTCTCAAGCCACTCTCGGTCGAGAGGGGCGATCCCCGGAGAGAAGAACGGGGTGTTGGGACTGCGCACCTTGCCCAGAGCGTCCAGCCCCTTCTCAGCCGGAGTCTTAGTCGCCACTCGCATCGACGCTCCTCGAACAGCACTCAGGCTAACTGAAACCAGGGAGGACCATTCAGGATACCGACGCTGGACATCCCCATCAACGTGGTAGCTGGCGAAACTGTCCGCAAAGGCTTCATCGAAGTTGTGCTGAGCAAACGGCAGGTTGGGGGTGTCCCACGGGTCCACACCGGCAACCTTGGCAGCCGACATGAACTCCCGGTTGCCCCACTTCTCCAGCACCGCATGTCCGATCTCGTGAGCAAACACGAAGTCCTGAACTCCAGGCGATAGCTGACGGAACTTGGGGTACAGCTCGATGCCCTTGCTCGTGTAGCTCGCCTCAGGATGCCGACGACGGTTCGGCTCCTCGACGTGGACGACGGGGATCGATGCAAAACGACGGAGCTTTGAGTGACGGGAGAAGAATCCCTTGACCCACTTCAAGGTGTCAGGATTGGTGCGGTCGTAGGTGGCCAGCCGAGTGACTCTCTTGCCTCCCACGTTCACCGAGGCACGCTTCCATGGGGGTTTGCTCAAGTCGCGAGGAGTCTTCGGGTTGAGGATTCCCTCGTGGTGCTTGACGGCCAGGGCCCGCGCCGTGTTGAAGTTGCCGTGGCCCAGAGTCACGAACTTCCGCTTCCCCTTGGGCTGGTACAGGACAACGTCCCCGTCTGAAGGCTCGTGGATGTAGTTCCCGTGGTCCGCCTTGAAGACAGACGACACCGGGCTTTCCATGTCCCGCCCGAACATGCGGGGGCTCTCCAGATTGAAGCTGGGGCGCCAGGACTTCGGGTGCTTCCCCGCAGAGCGGAGGAAGCCTGCAACAACACGAGAGGGGTCAGGTAGCATGCACCCTCTGTCGGATAGGCATCCTAACGGGTGTTCACACCACCATGAAGACGAGCTTGGCAGCGGCCACGACCGGGTCGGCGTCCTCCCGAGAGACATCGTACTGGGAGCAGGTCCAGTACTTGTCCTTGCGGAACTTGCACACCTTGAACAGGGGATCCTTCCAGCCGCTCCCCACCAGGCTGCGGGACATGAAGTCCCAGTCGCTGTCCCCATCGTCGGACGGCGTGGTTGCGGGGTCGGTGAGGGTGAAGTCGTAGCCGTGAAGCTTGAAGGTCTCCCGACCGTCCTTGTACTTCCGAACCTTGAGCTCGGTAGTCTCGCCAGACCAGTTCGACTTGTTGAAGGTCTCGGTGCGGACTTCCATGGCGCTCTCCTGCACCTCTATTACGCCGAGAACGCCCAGGGGGAACCCTGGGTTGCATAAGCATGCACCCGTAATAGGAGGGCACCGAACCGGTAATATGAAGCATGGACGAGCTCACGAAGGTCTCAGAGACCCTGTACCTCATCACCCAGGCATCCTACTATAAGAAGCCGGGAGACCTGGTCCGACCAGGCGAGCAGATCCCACTGTTCATCGGACCCTGTGCCTACTGCGGCAAGGGGTATGTGCCTCATCTTCCGCATGAATGTCCGTCTTGCGATGCACCCCTGCGTCGGGTCATTTACTTCGACCCTCCTCGCAACAGGGTCTTCGCCCGTGTGTACTGGAAGGTCCAGGCCTGGAAGCTCGCTTGGAACCGCGCTGTCCCCGAAGTCTTCCGGATGATCTGGGATCTGGCCTCCCTCCAGCACCGTCTGGTGGGCTCCGCAGAGGGAAAAGGTCGAGTGCACGAGCGAACCCAGTCCTAAGACCCCTGTAGAGGGGGTCTCCGTTTCAGGGAGCGGTATTCTTCCCTGCCATCCACTCGCCCCTGCACTGCGGGGGCTCAAGGAGCTTGTCATGCCCGAAGTAGTTCAGATCGACCCCCAGCGTCTCGAGGGCCTCGGCCCGGCTGAGCGCGTCATCCAGGCGGTGTCTGGTCTCACGGACCACCTGGTCCACAACCGTCCCGGCATCGTCGTCAAGGACGCTCGCACCAACATCGGTGTCCGGTGGTCCCAGGCCACCTGGCGAAAGCAGGAGGACGGCTCCAAGCACGTCTTCCGTTGCGACCTGACCAAGACCGGCGTCGGCAAGAAGCAGAAGACCACGACCAACGAGGTTCTTCTCGGAACCCTGGCGCCGGACGGCAAGCGTGTCCTGGACGCACGGGGCACGGTCGTCGCCGAGTGGCGCGAGCCCGGCATCTACGTCGAGGTGGCTGAGTACCTGTACCGCCAGGTCGCCGAGGTCTACAAGACCGACGCCGACTTCTCGGCCCACTGGGCCAGCTGGGCCTTCACTCAGGACCGGCGCGACCTCCAGACCATCCTCGCAGCCTTCATGCTGACGCAGAAGCACGCTGGGGAGCCCGTCACCGAGAACGGCCAGGTGTTGTTCTACGACGACGACTTCCGGGCGGTCGGCGAGGCCATGGTCCTGCACCGGCAGAAGGGGTCGGACCTCTCGCCCAAGCAGGTCCTCCTGATCGGGCAGATCCTCCGTCTCCCCGAGATCCACGCCATCAACCGTGAGCTGGGCTTCTCCCAGAGCGCTCGGAACCCGCAGATCCGCCGGTACAAGAAGGCGGTCCAGAAGTGGCTCCGCTACCGGGAGGACAACCCTCGCATGCTGGCCGGTCTCGTGAAGGCAGGCTGGGGCAACACGGTGGAGCAGCTGGCTCGGTCGGTCCGCTACAAGGCGCAGAGCCCGGAGTTCTTCAAGGCTCTGCGGTGGAAGCAGTCTCAGGCCAAGGACGGTCACCGGACCATCGCGCTCGACATGGAGCTCGAGGAGAAGGTGACCTGGAAGGGTCTGACCGAAGGGGAGGTCTGCGAGCGCATCGTGGCCGAGCAGCCCTCCTGGCTGAACCTCGTCGGACAGCTGCCGGAGGGCGTGGGTCTCACCCCCGCCATCTTCGTGGCAGCTGTAGAGGCGGGGTGCGTCTCCGACAAGCAGATCCTGACGCTGGTGCCTACCATCGAGGACCTGGGTGTGGGGGCTATCCCCTCCGTGGCGCAGAAGCTGGCTCGTGGTGTGAAGAACGCGACGGACCAGCGGTCGCGGCACACCATGCGGAACGTGAAGACGGACGCGATGCGGGACATCCTCGAGGAAGCGGCTGACGTGGCAACGGCGAAGGCGATCGAGAAGGTCACTCGGAACCTCCGGGTGTACTTCATCATCGACAAGTCCGGCTCCATGGACGGTGCTATCGAGGCGGCGAAGCGTTGCCTGAGCAAGTTCGTCGGAGGCTTCCCTCTCGACCGGACCCACGTCTCGATCTTCAACACCATGGGGACCGAGATCAAGATCCAGGCCGCACGGTCTGCCGCCGTGGAGCACGCGCTCTCCAAGCACACGGCTTCCGGGGGCACCCGCTACGGTGAGGGCGTCCGGGCGATCCAGCACCACAAGCCGCAGGAAGACGAGGACAGCCTCTTCATCTTCATCGGCGACGGGTGCGGTGAGTCCGGCCTCCAGCTGGCGACTGCGATCGAGGCCTCCGGGCTTCGGCCCGTGTCGTTCATCTGGGGTCAGTTCACCGGCAACGGGCGGTGGGGCAACGGGAACCTGGGTCGGACGGTCACGGACGCGGCGGCTCGACTCCAGATCCCCTGCGCCTCGCGGACTGCGCAGGACTTCGAGGACATCTTCGAGGACCCCTACGCAGTCAGCCAGGTTCTGGCGAACCTGATCGCGGCGACCCCCGTGGGTGAAGCTCCGGCTCAGCGTCGGGTCGTTCGGCGAGTGTCCCTCGTTGAGCAGATTCTTCGGACTCCGCTCCTCGAACGACCCGCCTGGGCAGCCTGACAACAGTCTCGAGAGGGGCAACCACCAACCAGAGATGGTCGCTCAGTAGAGCACCCGGACGGGTTCGAATCCCGTGCGGTTGGTGGTTGCCAGCCCCGCCCCCCGGTTCGGGGTCGGGGCAACCTCGCGACCCCGCCAAGAGAGCCGAGTTCGAGAAGGAAAAGGCTGAACACTTCAAGTTCATGGTCTGGACCCAGACGGACTGAGGGGTTCCCTACCCAGGGGCGGGGCGTAACAGTGTAGAACCCGCTGTCTCGGATGCGCTACGTGGCCGACTTTGATCTCCCAGGGGACATGATCCTCTTGAACAAGCGCCACCTGGCGCAGCTCCTGGTTCGGATGGATCTTCAGGACACGCCGCTCCGAGCACTCCACGACCCGGAGCATCGGGACCACAACCTGGCGACCCTCTACAACACCCTGTTGGAGTCGTGCCTGCCGTACCTGGAGGACGGGGAAGAGTTCCCGCAGCTGGGTCCTACCCAGCTGATTATGACAGCCCTGGGGCATAAGATCCAGGTCATCAAGTGCATCCGAAACCACACAGGAACAGGACTGAAGGAGGCCAAGTACCTCTCTGAAACAGCGTGCCCCGTCGTCATGACTCTGGACGTCCCGGGTTCCCCGAACTTCTGGACTCCGGAACGCATCCAAGACTACGCCGACGGCCTCCGAGTGGCCGGAGCCACTGTCGAACTCAAGTAGAACCCGCAGGAAAGGCCATGGAATACCGCGAACTGACCCCCAGCGACCTGGTCCTGAAGGGCGACGTGCTGAACAACGCTGTCCTGGACGGGTGGCGAGGCGGGCCTGTCTGGATGGACTGGTCCTATGAGGATCACCAGGGGGACGAGTTCACCTTCCGCGTAGACGGCTTCCTCCACGGTACTCGCCGAGAAGCGGGAGAGCTTCGTGCTCTGTGGTACGGGGAGTCCACCCTGGTCGGCCACGACAATCGCAGTCCGGTGTTCCTCCGCCTCAACTGCTCGGACCAGGAGGTTCGTTCCCGGCTGTACTGGGTGCTGGCGGCGGGAGAGCAGTGCTCCTACTGCAAGGGCAGCGGGACCTACTATGCCTCGCACGAGGACGGGTCTCACGGGGAGGAGCCCTGCCTGGGCGACGGCGTTGACTGGGAGTGTCAGAAGGGGTGGAGGCGTCCCCCCTACGACATGACGTGGCTCATCCAGGCCGAAGCCACAGGGAAGATCACACCCCTCGTGGCTGCCGCAATCTGGTGGTGCTCGGTGATGCGGGTCGAGGCTGGCCTGGGGCCTGTGGTAGGAGTCCTCCCGCCTCGGGCGGACGGGACACTCCAGGACCCTGCCACTTCCTCTGTCTTCTCAAAGGGTGGGGCTCTGATCCGCCCCACCCACATCCTACTCCCCCTCCCCGAGGGCGTCCCCGGAAGCCTTCCCCTGAAGTAGAAGGACCGACCATGTCGTTCATGCAGCAAGTCGTACAGGCCGGACCCAACCAGTGGGTTCTCCCTCCCGTAGGGGGCATGCGCTGCGAAGTCCGCGCCTTTCTCTCCGAGCCCCTCTTCCGTGAGACGGATGAGAAGCTCTGGGCACAGGCCGCGTCCTCCGCGATGTTCCCCGGAGCTATCGGCATGTACCTGATGCCGGACACCCACCTGGGCTACAGCATCCCGGTCGGGGGAGTTCTCGTCACTGAGGACACCATCATCCAGGGCGGCTCGGGACCCGCGCACTCCTGCGTGACCTTGGCATAACGGGTAGGGTGTGCAGGAATCCGTATTGCTGCGGCTGCTACCACACCATACTCGGATTCAACCATGGCCAATAAGGCGTGGCGAGGGCGCAAGCGCCTCGCGAAGAAGCTCAACCCAGACTACTTCACAGAAGGCTGGTACCGTGAGCTGTTGCACTATCTCCTGGACGCAAAGCCCGGAGACCTGATCCACTCCTGTACCGGGTACAACCACCGGATCAAGAAGGTGGAGTTCTTCCGGTGTGAGTCCCCTAACGGGAAGACCTCGATCATCTACGAGGCTTGCGTCGAGGACGACACAGGTCGCTTGCACTACTTCCCAGGCGGAGGCTGCGTCGCGATGACGGAGACCCGGGAGGAGATCGAGGCGTACATCCTGTCTTGGGACTGCCCGCAAGGCTGGGAGCTGATCAAGACATGGAAGTTCTTCCGGATGGGAAAGGAGATCGAGGTCTTGCGTCTGGGAGTGCACGTCCTCAACGAAGACGGTACTCCTTTGTCCGACCCTGAGTTCGAGGCTCTCTATGGATCCCATTGTTCTGGAAGCGGGTGACCGCGTCGCCGTTCGTCCTACCTCGTGTCACTGCGGGGCAAGCGAAGCCCTCTATCTCCTCAAGAACGACGGGCTTGAGATCAGTCTGGGGTGCGCCTGCCACCACGTGGTGACCCTGAACATCGTGCGGGGCCCGACGGAGCCCACGTTCTGGTACCTGATTGACAACGACCCCGAGCACTACGAGGAATGGTCCCCCGGACCAGAGACCCTTGAGTGGGGGAAGGCACACTTCGACGTGCGGCAGTACACCCGGTTCGTTCTCATCAACGAGGAGGGCTACGTCCCCGATCACCACAGCCACGGGCTTCTGCCGGACCGTTTCGGCAAGAAGGTCGCGGAAACCATGGAGTCCCACTTCGAGTTCAAGGGCACGGAAAACCAGCTCGTCTTTCAGCTGAGGCTGGCCGGGATCCCGCTGGCGGACAACAAGCTGGACCACCAGCACCTGAAGAAGCCGGGGGAGCCCTGGTTCTACGAGAAGGACCCGAACTATGTCCCCTGACTGGATTGCTTCCCGCGACCACGCTCCCTCTCAGAGCAACTACTACCTGGCGACCATGGCGCCTCGGAACGTGGCGGACATTCCCCTGGAGAACACCCAGAGGTACGCCCAGGGCTTCGCTCGGATGTGCTGGTACAACTCGTTCACGAAGCGCTGGTACCAGCACCGTCCCGGCTCCGGCAAGTCCTTCGAATGCACGAGCTACGTGACCCACTGGGCCGTCATGCCGTCAGGTGCAACCCCCTCCCAGGCAGACGTGGACGCGCTTCCCGGACCGCACTGGGAGCCGATCCACTTCAACCTGCTCGACAAGATCGGCATGCACATGGTCGTAGGCAGGCGAGAGGAAGCCCTGCGCCTCCTCCGTGAAGAACTGGCGCCCCTTCTGGAGGAGGGTTCCCGGAAGCCAGGAGAGACGTAACCAGAGCTAAAGGAGCTCCGTCTAATGGGCGACCTGGAACTTGAAAAGAAGGCTGCGGACATCATCGCTCGCAGTGTGGACATGACCGGGTTCCTTGCGTTCGCTCGGGCCCTTCAGCCCTGTTGCTACTGGAACTCCCCGTACGAGAAGCCGAAGCCGGAGGGCATGCACTACATCGGCGAGGTGTGGTGGTCCATCTACAGCTTCCTGGCGACCCAAGGGCACATCGCGGGCAAGCCTTCCTCCTACAACAACGCGGGTGAGTACCTCTACGACGAGGTGCTGAAGCGCCTGGTAGCGGCAGAGGTCTTTGTGGAGACGCGGAACGAAACGGAAGACGCTCGTTGGGTGGAACTCGGGATCCCCTTGCGAGGGTGGCGCTGGTTCCTTCTCTCGGAGGATACATGAGCTGGAAGGACCTACTGGCCCCCGAGGGCAAGCAGACCCAGGTGCTCCCCTATGCGGGGGGTCGCCAGGTGCACTCCCTGACCCGAACCTGGCGTCTACAAGGACGCCTCCCGGCCGAGCACGGGTGGTGGACCTTCGAGGCTACCGCAGGACGGGGCATGCGTCTGGCCGGACGAGACCTGGCAGACCCGGATCCCGAGTTCGCCGAGGACGCCGGCAAGGAGGTCCTGCGCGGCTACCTCGTGGGCGATCGGTTCATTCAGGACGGGGCTCACGTAGACCCGGACCCAGACAAGTTGATTGAACAGACTGAGCCTGTGTACTGCGTGGAACTGGGTCTGGAGAGGTTCTCCCGCGCCGAAGTTCTACGAGACCGCGAGGGGCGTCTCATCTACCTGCAGGTCCTCTGGCCCGAAGGCCCCGAGGACGAAGCTCTAATCGCCTTCCAGGACCGCAAGGACAGCATCGCACACGTCAAGGGAGTAACACCCGCTCTGGATCTCGCCTTCCAGTGGATCTCCTGGGGCCGCGAGCGCGCTGAAGAACGTGCCCGCGAGGTGGAGCGTCTCCGTCTGGAGGACGAAGCACGCACGGAGGCAGAACGCGCCGCCGCCGCTGCTCTTCTGGACAGGCAGGAGAAGCTGAACCAGGCGTTGAAGGACGCCACCACGGGTCCGGGGCTTCGGGCTCTGGCCGCCCAGGACTTCGATGCCGCTGCAAGGGCTGCTCTGGCCCTCTCTGGCGCCGAGCTACTGGACGCAAGGGATAGCCGCAACCGGAACGAGAAAGTGGTGCAGTATCGCTTCCGACAGCGCCGGTTGGAGTGTGTGGTAGACAAGCGCACGCTGCGCATCGTCGACGCCGGGGTCTGCCTGGACGATCACCGAGGCACGAAGGGCGACACCTACTTCACCCTGGAGTCGTTGCCTGGCGTCATCGGCTGGGCCATGGACCAGAACAAGCTGGTGGTGTGGCGCCACGTTGACGGCGACCCCGGTCGCGATTACGACGATGACTACGACGACTGAGTGGGAGGAAGCATGAGCAAGCGACACCAGGGGCGGAACCGACACCGGCTCGACCAGAACCCGCAGGAACGCAAGTTTGCACGTCTGTGGGAGCACGAGAACAGGCATCCTCGCAGCATCGTCGACTACCTCATGAACGGGGACGGCGGTCTCGCTCCGAAGAGCGCAACGGACGAGCAGTGCGAGGTCGCCGCTACGGTGATCCAGTGGCTGGGCAGCCCAGTCGGGGAGTGTTTTCTGCGAGACGTAGGGTACACCCGCACACCAGGCGGCAAGGAGTAGGCACCTGTGAAGGACGAGGCACCCAAAGCGGCGAATCCTCTGTGGGAGTTGGTCACCAGTCTCACCAGTACGTGGGGAGGAGACCGAGCTGACATCCCCGCGCTGAAGCTGGTCAACCGGGTCATCCAGAGTTCGCACGCTGTCCAGCAGTTCCGCGACGCCAAGAAGCTTGAGAACACCGCCATCGGTGGGTTGATCCGGGACGAGATCAACCAGCGGGGCTTGAAGCCGATTGGTTCGTCAAGCCACATCGACCGATTGTGCCTCCGGTACGCTGAGCACACCACGACCAAGAAGGTGTTCCAGTCGGGGGACGAGCAACTGGTTGAGGCTCAGCTGCCCGGAGGCCAGGTCCTCTACCTACACATCTCCGAGGGGGAGCACCGCACCTGGGTCTACAACATCTTCATCAAGCCGGGGACTATCGAGGCAGTGCAGCAGGCAGTGGCCACCCTGGTGTGGGCAGTGGAGAAGGACTGCGGGCTCCAGCTGGTGCGGAAGCGCGTCTGGGACGACACCTTCCTGGACGTCACTCCGGTGACCGGTTCTGGGGACTACGTCTCCGTGGACAACGGGGTCGAGTCGGCTCTCCAGTCTATGCTCAAGAGAACACGCCGCTTCCTGGAGGCGGGGCATGCTCGCAAGGTGCTGCTCTACGGGCCTCCGGGCACCGGGAAGACCACACTGGCACACAAGCTGGCCGAGGGTCTGGGGGGACGGCTCTTGCAGATGTCCGGCAAGGCCACCAGCGGGAACGGGAGCAGCAGCACCCTCCTCCAGTTTATCGACATGCTTCGTCCGGATGTGATTCTGCTCGACGACATCGACCGGAACATGAACGCGATGGAGGGGCTCCTGGAGGTCCTGGGTCAGGCTGACCACGTCCTCAAAGGTCGCATCACGGTCGTAGGTACGGTCAACAGCATCAAGCAGCTGGACCCCGCGTTGCTGCGTCCGGGACGGTTCGACGAGGTCCTGGAAGTCAAGGAGCCGGAGGAGCCCTACCTCCGGCTGGTCATTGCACACTACGCGGCGAAGTTCGGTGTAGGGCTCGACCATGAGCTCCTCCTCAAGGACATGATGGGCTTCGCTCCGGCGGATGTGCGTGAGGTTCTTATGTCCACCGGGGTGGTGGGCGAGGACGTGTACGAGGTTGAGGTTGGTCGAGTTCGCAAGCAGCGGGAACTCCACTCCGGGGACCGTTGTGCGGAGTATCTGTCCAACCGCTCTTCCGTGTCTTCGAACGACGAAGCCGTGCCTACACCCGAGCACTACTGATGAGCTTCCCCGTACTTGAAGAGCAGCCCCTCAAGCCTACGATTCGCAGCTACGTGGTCCTTCAAATCAAGGCCAACAACCGCGAGGGGAACAAGGCGTGGATGGACTCCCTGCACGCAGGTTCCATCGGAGGCCACCGCCAGTTCATGCGAAAGTACGCTGCCGAGCGCTACCTGTGCTGGGAGAAGGTCGGCTGGGAGGACAACCACGGACCCGGACCCAGCCACACCTGGGAGGTCTCTCAAGACCTCACCCAAGGTAAGAGATTCCCCTCGAAGAAGGAAGCCCTGGCGTTCTGGAGCAAGAGCCCAATTGCGGACGTGGTAGTGCAGTGCGTTCAGGTCACTGTCACCGCGAGGGTCCTGTGAACCCCAACCTCAAGGACGACCTCCAGGTGTGGTATTCGACCCCTGGTCGGCACTACCACACCTTCGCACACGTGGAGGAGGTCCTGGCCCACTATCGCTTCTGCTTCCACCTCATCGAGAAGCGGGATGAGGTCTTCGCGGCAATCCTCTGGCACGACGCGATCTACGTGGTGGGAGCCGCGACCAACGAGGAGGCCAGCGCAGCGCTGATGAGAAGGGAAGCTCCCCGCTGGTTCCCCGGGATGGACCTGGACTTCGCTGAAGACCTGATCCACAAGACGGCCAGTCACGGCCAACACCAGGATGAAGCGGGGGACACCGCCCTGTTCCTGGACTGCGACATGGCCATCCTCGGGCAGAACCCCGACCGCTACCGTGAATACGCGGCTCAGGTTGCAGCTGAGTGGGCCCCGGTAGCTCCGGCTGAACTCTACAAGATCGGCCGAGCTCGATTCCTACAAGATGTTCTGGGCGCCGAGAGGATCTACATCAGCGACTTCTGGGCTGACCGCCTCGAGGACCAGGCTCGATTGAATCTGATGAACGAACTGGCGGGACTAACCCCATGAAGAAGCTCTCCCCAGCGCAGTTGCGGGTGATGAACGCTCTGGTCATGTACGAGTGGCGCTTGCTCTCTCCCAGGGATGCCCGCGTTGCTGGAAGGCTCTGCACGGCTTTCTTTCCCCAGGGTCCTGTCTACGCGGAGCGATCGGACCACCCCGCCAGGGAGCGCAAGCAGTATCGACTGACAGAAGAGGGTGTTCTTCGTATTCTGTGGGAGTCAGGTCTCTGACACAGAGGGTTCCCCGAGCCCTGCGAGGACGTAACACTCACAGAGCCGAGGGCACGTATGAAGATTCTGATTATCGAAGACCAGCCGTGGCTGCTGGACATGAAGTACTGGCCCGAGGGTCATGAGTACGTGGTGGCCGAGCGCTGGGACGAGGTTCCCATCGACGACATCCTGTCCTTCGACGGGGTCATGCTGGACCACCGCCTGCCGGGTCTCAGGGGCAACCATGTGGCACATCGCCTGAAAGAGGCGGGCTACGATGTCGCCAACATCGTGAGGATTTCCTCCATGACGGAGGGAGGCTACCCTGAGGGAATCGGCCCGTGGACCGGGAAGGGGACTTCAAACCGCCTCGTGGCCGCCATCCTCGCCTATCTCCAGAGCGACCGAGGGGAAGAGGCGGACCAAGCTCTCTCCCAGGTCGTCTACAGGTTGTACTGACATGATCGAAACCGCACTCGTCTTCGACAAGCTCGGCGAGCCCTTTCACTGGCACGAGCCCGCAGGACGCACTGGAGGCTCGCTGCCCGACAGCCGAGGCCTCTGGGAAGTCATGTGGGAGAACCGTCTGGCCATCGGGGGTCTGGCACACACGCATCCCTGGGATGGGCCTGCGTCCCCTTCGGGAACGGACCTGACCACGTTCCGCGCTCTGGAGCAAGGACTGGGTCGGTTGTACTGGTGGCCCGTGGTCACGTTCACCGACGTGTCTTACCTCCGCTGGGATATCCAGAACAACCTGTACGTCTCGGTGCAGGGTCTGTTCCGCTTGTCCGACCGCAGTATCAAAGAGCTGAGGGCCCGTTCCCGGTAAACCCCCAGCGCAGCCCCCAGGAAGGGGGTTCGCGAAGTTTCTACACCGTATCTCTGTTCAACGAGAGGAGGTCCATCATGGACGAAGTACTCATGGTTCCCGCAGTCAACCTGCCTGCCAACGCGGCACGGCTCAACGTCACATACAACGGCACCAACGGGTTCCTCCCGGACCCCGTTCCCTACGACGCCACCGACGGCGACCTCAAGCAGATGGCTGTGGAGGCGATGGCCAACGGTGACATCCCGGGCATCGAGGCAGTGCAGGCCAACCTGGCCGACTTCGTCGTGGACCGCTTCGGCCCGACCGACGAGATCACCTACGCTCGGCTGTTCATCCGTCCGAAGACCCCCCTGGGTCGGAGTCGGGATGACATCGTGCGCGGACTCGTGCGGTACTCCTTCGCCGACATCTCCGGCTTCGCTGGGCTGACCCCTCGTGAGCAGGCCATCGTCGGCGACGAGCAGTCCTTCCAGGACCTGCTCGCCTGGGCCACGCAAGACTGAACTGCGTCGGGGGAGGGGAACCCTCCCCCAGACGTAACCTCATCACCACCCTTCGTAGGAGCCCTTCCATGGACATGAACATCCTCCACGCTGACCACGGCATTGACCCCTCGCACGAGGCGGTCATCCGGGGTCTCTTCGAAGCGGCAGACGGGGACACCTTCATCGTGACGACCGTCACCCTGGGTGGCGAGTGCGGTGACCTGATGTCGGGCATTCACGGGCCCATCGTCGGCGACGAACCGGTCCCGAGCGAGGAGGTCGAGTGGGCCCTGCGCGGCGAGCGTACGAACCTCAGCCGTCTCTGCGACCGAGCGGAGCGACCCACCCGTCTGATGACGGTGATCGGGAAGCGCGAGGACGACGTGGTCACGGTGTTCACTGCCTACGGCGGCCCCCTGGCTCCCCGTGAGATCACGGACCCGACCCTGCCGCCCGAGGCGGCTGAAGAGGCAGCCCAGTTCTGGGCGCAGCACGCGCTCTCCCGCCCCTCGGGAGAGTAGGTCGTGAAGGTCTTCGAACTTATCGAGGCACTACAGAAGTGCGACCCGAACCGGCGAGTCGTTGGCTTAGAAGCTGGCTTCGGGGGCTTGGGGGAATTCACCACGGTGGTCCAGGAAGAGGTCGCGGGCTTGAACTACCTGATGCCACACCAGTTCGTGGACGTGGTCTACCTCGCCCACTCCTCTCCCGGACATATCGCCTCTCAAGGTCGTGACGTCCGGGGCGACTTTCCCAGCTGGCCCTGGTTTCGACCGAGAGAAGACCCCATGAACGAAGAAGGTAGGATCCTCCGGCTACGCGAAAAGGACGGGGAGTCTCTCGAGAAGCTGGAACCGGCCCGAAGGTACTCCGCAGAACGAATCTTGCTCGAGAAGATCTCTGGGCAAGTCATGGTTCTGAAGAACAGGGGCGGTCCCCAGGGGGTCTGCGCCCACGAGCGCACCCTCTTATTCGGCGGCAAGGTCTCCGGAGGGCAGGGCTACGCCACTTGGCCCAACGGGGTCGAGGAAGACGACCCGCCCCACCTCAAGGTGGCCTGGACCACCGATGACGGCTGTAAGGTCTGCATCGACTGCCACAAGGCTCTCGGTCTGCCCTCCGCCGAAGAGATCATCGCCCAACAGCCAGAACCGGAAGAATCATGACCACGAACGAGCCAGTAGCAGGCACCGTCCCTCCGAAGAAGGTCACCGAGCGGATGGCGCAAGGGGGCAAGGTCTATGACCTCGAAGGTGGTGTCAGCCTCAGCGTAGGCGATCGCAACGTGCAGAGCTTTCTGGCCCACGCACAGGGATGCCCTCAGTGTTGGACCTCTCGCATTCAGTGCAAAGAAGGGGCGATCCTGCTCCACGACACCACCGGGGTCAATCAGCCACGCCAGAGCGCCCAGACCCACATTCCAGGAACCACCTCATGAAGCTCTCTGATCTCGAAATCACCGACATCGGCACCAAGATCCAGATCGCTGGAGTGATCTACCAGGACGGCTCCGGCAACTTCATCGCCGCACCCCTTCCCGGAGAGACACTGGACGGCCATTGGTGGGAGGACACGGGTGTCCTCGAGATGGACCTCGCCGAGTGGCAGACGTTCATCCAGCAGACCGACCGAGTCGAGGTGATGGCCCTCGTCAAGGACGAACACGGAGAAGTCGGCAAGGCGTTGGTGCGGAAGAGCGCACGCCAGATCAGCCAGAACGTCTCGTGGGCAGTGTACCGCAGGGACCATTTCCGCTGTCGCTATTGTGCTGCGAACGACGTCCCCCTGACCGTGGACCACCTGGTTCTGTGGGAGGAGGGAGGTCCTTCGATTGAGGCGAACCTCGTAGCAGCATGCAAGAAGTGCAACCGCACCCGAGGCGACATGCCTTACGCCCAGTGGCTACGCAGCCCAGAGTACCACAAAGTCTCGGCCAACCTGCCCGGGATGATTCTCGACAAGAACGACGCTCTGCTGGCAACGCTGGCTGCGGTCCCGAGGCACCCGCTGAAGGGGAACCGGAAGCGCTGATGGAATCGACGAATCGCCTTCGGATCATGATCACGAATACCTGGCCCCGAGGGCTGTGGTCTGAGGTGATCCTCCGCTTCGCGTGTCCCTTCTGCGGCGCAGAGCCTGGGAGGGCTTGCTTCACACCCAGCGTTGACACAGCACCCCACTCGATCCGGATGCTCACGGCAAGTGCTGCGGTCGTGGCCGCAGACGAGAAGGGCGAGGACCCCTGTATGGTTGGAACCATCTCCGAGCCCGACCCGGAGCCTGCCGTCCCTGCTGCGTGTATCGCCACTCGGTGCAAGAAGAACATCACCTGCGCCCTGTTCCGAATGGCTTGCGAGCCGGACCACCCCCTTGAGAAGCGGTCTCTCTTGAACTGCGACACCTACATCTCTCATGTGGACCCACCTTGGCCTCTCCTCCCGTTGAGAGAGGCGCAGGCCCGAGCGAAGGATGTGGCCAAGTGTTGACAGGAATCTGGGCACGGGGGCGAGACACCTCCAATGAGGCGAGGGTTCGCGCGACGTGGGCCGATCCGGACGACCCGACGTACCAGGGTCTCATGGGCCAGGGGGCTGTGGTCATCACGACTTGGAAGGTGCCCCTTCAGACCCCCCTTGGACTGACCACTCTGGGCTACCTGTGGTACTGTCCCGCTTGCCGGGCGACCAACTACATGCCTCGGTACGAGCACCCCGCGACAGAGCCGGCAGAGCTGGCGGGCCATCCGTCGCAGTTCCGAGCAAGGTTCGACCCGGGACAGGTACTGAAGTGCGCAGCCGTAAGCTGTGGAGCTCAGTTCAAACCTCGGATGTTGGCCCCCTACAACCGAACCGTTGACCAGTACCGATTGGTCACCGCCAGGATCCCATGAAGTACACCCTCATCATTCGGGTCAAGGACCACTGGCGCATCTTCAACCATCTTGGAGACGACGTCATCCGAGTGGAGTGCCTCCCCTTCGATCCTGAGGTGGAGCCCCACCCCGAGGCTCGGGAGTTTTCTCGGCAGAAGGACGCGGTGGAGTGGGCGCAGGGGCAGGGCAGGGAGAACGTCCGGGGGATGTTCGATTGCATCTACTGCGGGGCTCAGAACAACGACTCCATGCACATGGTCCACAAGCCCGTCTGGCAGGCCGCAGACTTCGGACGGGGTACGGCCCACCTGGGGTGCCTTGCCAAGGCTCTCGGGCGTCCTCTGGCGGTAGAAGACTTCCCCCTGGACGTGCCTCTGAATGCCGGCATCCTTTTCGGCCTACAGCTTTCAACTGAACCCTCTACCCGGACTATCCCATGCTGATCTTCTCCCTCTTGCTCGCCTGCTCAACTGAATCAAAGGTGAGCGCACTGGCCGTGGAATACGAGACCGTCGAGGATATCACTCCGGCGGGGATCGCGGCCAGGTGGGACATGGTCTGCGCGGACGACCAGGCAGCCTCGTCCAAAGAGGACATCCAGGAAGAGTACGAGAAGGTCTTCGCCCTGGACGGCTTCGCCGCCGCCGTCCAGACTCTGTACACTCCCGACTCCATGAGCGTGCAGTCGGCGGTCCTCAGCGAGGACGGGAATGAGGCCACCGTGAGGATCATCCGATCCTGGGAAGGTTCAGACGACAAGTCGTTCACGGTCAAGCTTCGTCTGGAGGACGGCTCCTGGTGCATCAACACCGACGCAGCGGAGGATGCGGAGGCCGCTCGCCTAAAGGAAATCCGGGACAAGAAGGTGAGCAAGTTCAACCTGGAACTGACCATGACCAGTTCTTGGTGGGACGGCTGGGAGTTCGACCGGGCGGGGGAGTCCCTGGACCTGGCCGAGAGTATCCTGGCCGAGATCGGAGAGGATGACGAGGACTACGGCCAGTTCAAGCGGGCCCTTCGGATCACCCGGGACAGCCATGACGCGCAGAAGGCTCTGTGGCTGGGGGGACGCTGGGCGGGAAGCAACAGCGAGAACCCGCTGACCCGCAAGAAGGAAGCCACGGCTGTGCTGGAGGGCCTGGACGGCATCCCCTACATCGGCGACATCAAGAACGCTCGGCTGGTGTTCCGGTGCCTGGGAGGAGATCTCGATGTTTACATCAACGCGCAGGCGATGCTCCAGAGCAACTACCGCTACAACTCAGTGACCGGCAAGTACCGCTTCGGCGACGGTCCCATCATCGACGTCACAGGGACCGCAGGGAAGGACAGCAAGAGTCTCTTCTTCCGGAACCCCGAGACCATGCTGAACACCTTCCAGGCCCACGACGGGGAAACCTGGATTGTGGAGCTCAATCCCTTCCGCCAGACCCCCCAGGTGGTCACGTTTGACCTGACCGGATCCACAGCAGCCGTGGCGAAGGTCAAGGAGGCCTGCCCCTGATGGCCAAGCCCGAAATCTACATCAGCGTCGACATCGAGGCGGACGGGCCAATCCCCGGAGAGTACTCTATGCTCTCCCTGGGGGCGGCTGCGTTCGTACTTGGGGATCGCAAGCCGGTCGCCACGTTTGAGGTGAACCTGCTCCCCCTCGAAGGTGCGAGCCAGGACCCAGACACAATGAAGTGGTGGGCCAACCAGCCCGAGGCTTGGGCCCACCTGAGCCAGAACCAACAGCACCCTGTGGCCGGGATGAGCCAGTTCAGCCAGTGGGTTCGAGCCCTACCAGGCAAGGCGGTGGTCATTGGCTACCCGGTGACCTTCGACTTCATGTTCGTGTACTGGTACATGATGAAGTTTGTAGGCAAGTCGCCCTTTGGCATGCAGGGCCTGGACCTCAAGACCCTGGCTTGGACCAAGCTCGGCGGCGACTTCAAGGGTGCCTCGAAGCGGAACATGCCGAAGCGCTGGTTCAACGGGGCACCCCGACACGACCACACCGCCTTGACCGACGCGATCGGCCAGGGCGTCCTGTTCGTGAACATGATGACAGACCACGACGATGTCTGAGAAATTCCACAGAGCCTGGCGCTACGACGGCCAGGCGTTCAAAGACATCCACAAGGTGGCCGAGACAGTACAAGACTTCCCCCACCTCGGGGTCACGGCGAATCAGTGCCGCCGCCCTTGTGTGTGCGACGGCTACGAGGTCTGTGTACACTCCATGGACAGGGGCAATCGGACGCCCCACTGGCCTGTCTTCTCCTGCGAGACCGAGAAGGAGGCCCTCGAGGTTGCTAAGCTCCTTCGTAGATGTTGCGAGGCATGGCAGGCAGAAGGTCTGGCTGAGGACGCACATCCGGGAGACGATATCACCGAGAGGCTGGAGAAGATCGCTCGACGGCTCGGCTATCGCCGCGACCACCACATTGTGTGGCACAAGAGCCTTGACTGGTTAGCCCTCCCAAGCCACACAGAAGGGAAATTGTGGGGGGACACCGCGATAGGAGAACTGGCTCGAGCCGTGCAGTAGACTGCCTATAGCCACCCCCCAGGCACCTGTTTAGTCGAAACCCGGAATCAACATGGCCCCATCCGTCGCCCGCGTCGTCGCCGCGTACACCAAGACCTCCAGACTGAAGAAGGTGCGGAACATCTGGTCCTTCGGGGCTCTGGCCCGCAAGGATCCGCAGTACATGCTGTTGCTGAAGATCGCGGCAGAGAACCTCGGGTTCGGAGGCAAGCCGGGCAACTACCAGAACTGGATGTACTGGCTCGAGCTCAGCATGCAGAACGATGACGAGGACGGCATCATGGCTGAGGTCAACTTCGTCAAGGACATCGCCGAAGACATGATCCGGAAGAACTCCCCCGAGTACCAGGCCGTCGTGGAGTCGATGTCTTAGTTTCTGTGGGGGGTTCCCTGCGGCGTCTCGGGCGTAATGAAGGCAGACCCCGGAGCCCCCATGGAAGCCCTCGGAGACATCATTCTGGGAAGCATCTTCCCCCACTGCCACCACAGCACCCAGTACAAAGACGGGAGGCTGGTGCTTATCCCGTCTCCTATCTATCTGGGAAGAGGGGGTCTGATGCAGTGGGGCCTCAAGGAGGAGAAGGACGGGTGGACCCGAACCACCACCCAGACCACGGACCTGAGTTCCGTAGACCCTTCGCGAGCGGCTGCGAAGTTCATCGTGGTCTCGGTCAAGCCCGAGCCCGCCAGCGACCCCGGACTCTACGGGCGGGACGCAGGCTACGGTGGCGGCACCGCCTTCCGAGTGAAGCGCCTGGCCGACGACGGCTCCTGGGACCCGAACGGAGAGGAGATCATCTACCACCGGAAGTGCACCTACTCCAGTGACGCCAGGGAGCACGCTACGGTGGTCGGTCACCGCGTAGACCTCGTCGAGGAGATCATCCGAACAGAGACTCTCGCGTCCCTTACACCAGCGCAGCGGAGTGCGTTGGGTGTGTAGGGGTTCCCCTGCGGTGTCTCGGACGTAATAGAGTTCGAAAGGAAGGAGACTCTCATGGCCCGCAAGATCCGCCGTAATCGCCGCAAGGGTGCCCAGGCCGACAACGCCCTCCGGGGTGTTGCTGCCCAGGCTGGCATCGACCGCGCCGAGCACTTCGCCAAGGGCTTGCCCCTCACCGGCCTGAACGGCTGGCGTGCCATTCGCACCGTGGTCCCCGACGCTCGCAAGAAGGCTTCTCGCCGCGCTTGCCGCGCCCGCGTCGACTACTGATGGCCTCCTCCTGCCCCAACGGCCACCCCGCCGACGGGGCTCCTTGCGTCCGGTACAGGTGCGAGCGCACGCTCCGGACCGACCCGAGGCCCGTCTGCCGAAAGTGCAGGGGGAATGCCATCCGAGAGGGTAGCATTCCCGTATGCTGCACTCAGTGCGGAGGCTCCGGGCGAGAAGGGGACTTGCCGAACACCCGAGAGGCAACACTGTGAAGATCATCTGCCAGACCCACGGCGAAGTTGAGGTCTTCTTAGACCAGAACGCAACTGCCTGGTGCGTCCTCTGTCGCGACGAGATGATCGCGGTGGCTCTCAAGGACCCGAAGGTGCGGGCGCAGCTTGCTGAAGCGATGCGCCCCCAGACCGTCTCTATGAGTATGAGTGGCCCCTCCGACGAGGAACGCGCCCGCTACCTGGACCGCACGCGGGAACACCACACCCTGCCCTCTAAGCCGCACCTCCCCTATGACATCACCGCCCTGGGGTGGGAAGTCGCATCGAGCACCTCCTGGGAAGAGGACGGCCAGCCGGTACACCACTGGCTCTTTCACCGTGTCTCGGAGACCGTCAAGGGTCAGGGCCCCACGCCCGAGGCTGCGCTCAACGAAGTCCGCTGGCAGCTGACCTGGGAAAATGACCGGGTCAACGCAAGAGGCGACCTGACCAAGTGCACGGAGTGCGGGGTCAACCCGGAGCCCTCCTACGGGGGCTGGTGCCCCGACTGTGCCTGCGGCGCGGAGTCTGGCTGCCCTGCCAAGTACGGTCAAGAGGGGGAGCCCTGCCCCCACGACTGGTGCCCCCACGGCGGAACCAGCCCCTCGGACGAATACTGAAAAGAAGAGGGTTCCCTCCGGCTACCTCCGGCGTAACTCTCTTGTAGGAGAGTGACCCATGACCAGCAACCCCGAGGGCTTCGGCTAACCCCCTAACCAGGAGTTAGCCGTGAAGACCAACCACCGCCGCAAGGTGACCGCCCGCCAGGACTACCCCTACGATGTCCGTCCCTGGGAGGTCACTGGCTTCCGCTTCTTCCGTGCGAAGGAGCGCATCGCCCTCGAGCGTCTCCGTGCCGGGGACGACCCCGAGACCCTCGACTTCCCCGCCAAGACCCGCCACAACGACAACGTCTGGAACTACGACTGAGAGAACCGTGAGCATTGTGCCCCCCGAGTACTGGATTGTTGTCTCCATCGCCGCCTACTGGGTGTTGGACGTGTCCTTGGGTGTCAGTGTGCGGGAGGCCTGGCGGCAGACCGGAACCTCTCGGAGACTGACCCAGAGGTTCACTGACTTCTTCAATTCCCTAAGTCGGGACGACTGATGTTTGACTTCCGCCCGCAGGTGCTTCAGATCCTTAGGAGGGCCTCCCACGAAGGTCAGGCCCTCACGCCGGACGCGACAGTCAACATCCTGGCCGCGCTCTTGTTCGATGACGAGCTTGACCGCTACCCTCTGCTCGCCGACCACGAGAAGATGTGGTTCGAGCCCGAAGACGACTTCTTCCAGTTCGACACTGACGACGCAGAGTTCGCCCCATTCTACGCCAAAGCCCAGGAGATCGTAGCCTCTTGGATCGCCGAGGACGACTGAGAGGCTGCCTACTTCCTCTTGAGGAACCGCGACGGCTTGTAGGGGCGCTTCTTGTCGCGCCGCTTCTTCCAGACGCTATCCAGGATGTCCTCGTCGGACTCATCCAGGTCGGACTGGTCGCCCTTTCCGTCCTCCTCGTCTTCGTCGTCCTTCTTCTTGCGCCGCTTCGCTGCCAGGAACAGGCTCGCGACCCGCTTCGGGGAAGGGGACTTCTTCTTTGAGGCTCGGATTTCGTCTGGGCTCATGTCCATCCACTCCTGGGGGCTGACCCCCAGCTTCGCTGCTGTAGCCTCGATGTAGTCCTCCAGCGCATCTACCGAGTCGTCGGACTCCAGGTCGAAGGTAGCCGAGAACGCTCGGCCGTTCTTCTTCCACCAGGCAGACCCTCCCTCCAGATCCATGAGCTGCCGAACGGTCTCCACTTTCTCGGCTCCCTTGGGGAGGTCACCCTTCTTGACGGCGGCTTTGATGTCTTCCTCGATAGAAGGGATGTCTCTGCTCTTCCATCGATTGGGGTCGTCCTCGGGGACTGAGGTGTCCTCGTAGGCTTCGTCCTTGTTCACGCTCGAGAGCAATCCGTCGTAGCCCAGGCGAGGCCACGTGTAGTAGCCGTTCATGTCTGGGGGTCCGCCCGCGCTGGTCTTGATGTAGGAGACCCCAGCTTTCCGCGCTTGTTGCACTTGGGTGTAGAGAGCCTTGGTGCCGATCCCTCCGCCGTGAGCCTCAGGCTTCAAGATGAAAGTCTGGTTCTTGATGTAGGTGTCGCCGTCCTCGTCTTTCCCTACAAAGCGCACGTGACTTTCGATTCCGGGACCCTGCGTGACAATACTCAGGACCGGCTTGCCAAACCAGCGCCGCGTAACGACTTCCGAGGACACCTTTCCGGGGAAGGCGTCTACCCCCATAGCCTCCGCGACCTTGTCCATGGAGGGAAGCTTCAGCCCCATGTGTTTCAGCGCCGCCTTCTCACTCTTGAAGAGGGGCTTTGAGGAGACAAGTCGGTAGCCCTCGGGCTCTGAGGGGTCGTCCTCATATTCCTCGATGGTGCCCATCTCAAACTTGACGGGGACGTCTTTGTCCGGAAGGGTGAACCCATCAGGTGCAGACTTAGCAGACGGAGCCGTCGTTTCCTCTGCCGGTTCACGAACGGAGTGCTTCTCGGGGATCGCCCTGGGGTGTTCCCGTAGGTAGTCGTCCAGAGCCTCCTGGCTCCCCCATTCACGGGCCCGAAGATACCGGGCTGCTACTTTCTGGGGTGAGGGCCGCATACCGGCTCTGAGATATTTCCTAACTACCGAGGGTTCCCCGAGACACCGGAGGCCGTAATCCCTCATAGGAGGAGACCCTATGCGCGTCACTGTTGTTGGACTCGGAGCTATCGGTTCCCCCACTGTACACAACGCCCGGAACTGGGTTGCGACCCTGAAGCTGATCGACTTCGACAAGGTCGAGATGAAGAACACGCAGGCCCAGGAGTACCCGCAGATGGCGCGGGGGCGGAACAAGGCGCAGGCGACGGCCCAGAGTCTACAGGCTCAGTGGAAGCGGAAGTGCGAGGTGATTCCGCATCGACTCACGTCGGACAACGCCTTGCAGCTGCTCGGCGACGCCGACCTGCTCATCGACTGCACCGACAACATCGAGGCCCGCCTCATCATCCAGGGGTTCGCTATTGAGCACGGCATCCCCTGCCTGCACGGGTGTCTGGCCGCCACAGGTGACTTTGCTCGGGTCATCTGGACCGAGCACTTCTCGGCAGACCAGGAGGCCAACGACGGGGTTCCGACCTGCGAGGACGGGGTGCTTCTCCCCTTCTACAGCATCGTGGGGGGGCACATCGCCCAGGAGGCACAGCGGTTCCTCCTGGACGGCACCAAGCGTAGCTTCCAGCTGACCCCGACTTCCTACCTGCGGCTCGCCTAAATGTACGAGTACAACATCGAGGTGGAGCTGGCCGAAGGCGGAACCCTCCAGATGAAGATCTGGAGGGAGGAAGACGACGGCGAGTGCCTCGACATCAGCGGGTGGCAGTAGTGAGTGACATCCACCGCAAGACCGCAGCCGAGATGTTCGGCGTCCCCGAGGACGAGGTTACACCGGAGCAGCGTCGTGCTGCCAAGAACCGGAACTTCCCGCTTCTCTACGGTAGTGACATCGGAGGACTCAAGCCGGGTCAGCTGCATGTTATCTCTGCCCGGACCACGGGGCCCAAGACAGCCCTCAAGTTCCTCGACGAACCTGACGACTACGGGCGACCCCTCCACGGAGATGAAGAATGAGCACCGACCACGCACAGCAGATCCGCGAGCAGATCCGCGAGCAGTTCAAGTGGCGTAGGGTCCAGGCCCCCCAACGCTGGAGCCCCACCGAGGTAGGTCAGGAGGTCGTCGGCTATTACGGGGGCCAGACCGTCAAGACGGGGGCATACGGCCAGTACCAGGTCGTGCTGATCCACATCCCCATGGGCCAGAGCCTGATGCTCTCCGGGACCAAGCTCATCCAGCTGGTCGATGCTTCCCTGATCCCACCAGGCCACCCCATCCGGGTCATCTGGAAGGGGCTCACAGACTTGAGGAATGGCCACACCATGAAGGACTTCGAGGTCCTGGTAGCCGAGGGCGAGGCCATCCCTTTCGACTCCCTGCCCGTCTCCGAGGAGCCGGACCCAAGATCCAACCTCAGCCTGGTCGAGAACTCACCCGAGACGGAAGTCCCCGCTCCGCCCGCGAAGCTTTTCGTCTCGGCTTCGCAGAACCGAGGCCTCAAGCGGCTCTGGGCGAACCTGCGACGCTACCACAGGGCTTGCCAGTTTGACTACCTGGCGGAGGACTTCATCGCTGCCGACGGCCTGGTCGTGGTCGAGGACGGATGCATCATCCCCAACCCCGAGATCTACGGAGAACGGAGGAACCAGCCCATCCCCGTGACTCCGGTTTTCCTCGAGCGCCTGGCCGAGGACGCCGAGGAATGAGACTCTCTTCAAACCAGTACACAGTGCTCCAGGGCGTCGTGGACGGGAAGCTCTACGGCTACATGCACAACCGCACCATTCCGTCCCTGGTCAAGCGAGGGCTCCTGGTGTCCGTCAAGGTCGAGCCCGTTGGACCCCAGCAGGATATCTTCCCGAATATCCCCCGAACGGTGTACCGCTTCACTCCTGCGGGTCTGGCAGCCTACACCAGCAACCGCCAGAAGCTTCACGCTTCCCGTGTGGCTCGCGAGGAAACAAGTCTGGGGCGGGACCTGGTCTCGGCTCGGGGCAAAACCATGATGCCGGAAACCCCATGACTGAACTAATCCTCCCCTTCGTCGACGCCCTGGCGTACATCATCAAGTTCCACCCGGTGTGGGTTGGGCTGTTCGTCTTCGTGATGACCTGGCTGTCCTACCTCTGGGCTGAAGGGATACTGACAAACCGGGTCAAGCTGAAGCTGGCTCAGGAGAAGACGAAGCAACTGGAGGTCTTCCAGAAGCTCAGCGAGAAGGCTCAGCTCCAGTTGCTGGAGAGCTTCCCGGGGCTCGACCCCAACAACCCTTCGGACGTGGACGCGGCTGAGCGGGCTCAGAACGAGCTGGAAGCCCTCGACGCAGGGTAGACCCCTACAGGAGACACGATGTTTGACATGTTAGGCATGTTCGGCTCGAAGCCGGACCCGGAGCCCGCGACCAAGTACATGGGAGACCTGTACGAGTTCGACGGCTTGACCTACCAGCTCATCTGCATGCAGGAGAACTTCCTGGGCATGTGGTTTGCGATCTTGCCGGACGAAAAGGGCGTGTACAAGATGCCAGCCCAGCTCTGGGCGATCCCACACAAGCCGACTCGACGGTGGATGGAGGACAAGTTCGAGACGGACTATCGCAAGTCCATTCTGAGGGAGCTCTCAACAGGAGCAGGTCGGGGTCCTGCCGAGCGGACCGCTGAAGCATGCTCTGGAGAGTGCGCGTTGTCGGGGCGGCACAGCTTCGTGCTGGCCCGAGCCGACGGGGTGGATACCTGGCCACCCCTTACGAGCGTCTTGTGCTCTACCCACCAGGGAGCCCTGGAGGAGTGGCTTGTACAGAACCCCACCCGACGGATCCCCAATGATCCGTCCGAACCTCGCGAAGTAGGTCTGGAAGACAATGCAAGCACCTGACCCCAGCACCCAGGTGACTCGAGAAGTAGTGGAGACTGTCGCCCGCATTATGGGGGACGGTTCGGCTGCGGCCCGCGCTCTACGTGACGCCGACACACACCAGGGCGAGGTACGCTTCTACAAGTTGCCCGGCACCTTCGTTGTAGGGAAACTGAGCCCCCCGAAGTGAGTGTTCGTGCCTAAGAGGCTGTTCCGCTACAGCGGCAACAAGGGGAGGATGCTTCAGCATTATCGCCCGCCCCCTCGCGGGTGCTCCCGGATTGTGGAGCCCTACCTGGGAAGTGGTGCGTACTCTCTAAACCACGACCTGCCGGCGCTGGGCTACGACACAGACCCGAACGTGGTGGCCTTGTGGCACTGGCTGCAGGAAGTCGGTGCGGAGGAGCTTCGTGCTCTGGGAGCCCTGTACCGACGGGCTCGGTCTCAGACCCCTAAGTTCGACATCAGAGAACTCGGCCTAAGTCAAGGAGCCGAGCTCTACCTCAAGATCAATGTGTGCAGCTTGGTGGTGGGGCAGTGGAGCAGCTGGACGACCTATCCCCAGCACGAGCTACCGATCCGGACTACTTTGCGCGCTCTGTGTGCGGGACGCCGGGTTAGGGTTGAACACGGGGACGGTTCTAAGCACACTCCCCTGCCTGGGGATCTACTGTTTGTAGACCCTCCGTACAGAGGAACCAGCGGCAACTATGTGGGCGAGGACTCATACAGTCCCGCGCACACCCTCGCCCTGATAGAAGGCTGTTCGAACCCCGTAGTGTTTACCTACGGTTCTACAGCCCCCGAGACCTTCCCGGGTCTCCCCTGGGAGGTAGTGTCGCGGAGACGGGTTCCGAACATGCGGTCCGGAGGTACAGTAGAGAGACTGGAACACGTCGCATACTTGAACTGGCCTCCCGAAGACGTTCCCCTGGATGTGTTTTCGTTCTTCGGGGCCTAAGACCCTTTCGCCCCTGTAGCTCAGTGGATAGAGCATCTGCCTTCTAAGCAGAGGGTCCCAGGTTCGAATCCTGGCAGGGGTAGGGGTCCTATGCGGGCCGCCAGTATCTCAGGAGGACTTTATGGGCTCACTCGCTACCTTTGCCCGGATGAGGAGACGACGGTTCTTCGCGGACCCCGACTTTCACCAGGCGGTGAGCCTTACCTCAGATCTGGTCGAGCGCGAGCTTCGACTCTTCGGAGTTGCTGCCCTTATTGAGGGGGAGCTCGCCCGCCCAGAACACATCAAGGTGGAGGCGTTGGAGCGGATGCCTTACCACCTGACGGCCCCGGAGACCAAAGTGCTCGAGGACGCGGGCATCCAGCTACCTTGGAACTAATCCGGTAGCCCGACTATCCTCAGAGAGGGTTCTCTCACCTTCCGGGAAGCTCTCATGAAGAAGATTAGCCGCACCGACCGCGCCGCGCTCATTCGCCTGGCCTCCACCTTGGAGAAGGGGAGCGCCTCGAGACAGACGTTGCTCAAGGCAGCGGGTCAGTGGGGGTCGTACGGCTCGGTTCGGAACGGTGTCTGGTCTGACGTCCTGGTGATGTCTCCGAACGGGGACTCAATCCTGGTGAACGGCGAGGAGACCTACGTCGACGACGTGCCCCGGAACCTCCACCATTTCGCCTTCAAGGCTCTGAAGAAAAAGGTGCATGAGATGCCCCGGCCGATGGCTCGCCAGCTGGTGGCTGATCTGGAGAGGCAGATGAAGGACTTCTTTGTCGAGAAGTCTGTGGAGTACGACTCGAAGAGTGGGCGTTGGGATATCGGGTAGGGTGTGGGCATGCATGCTACTCCCGACCAGGTCACCCTCTCTGTAGAAGACACCCACGCAGCTCCGGACGACGGCAAGCTGACGTTGAAGGTGGAACCCGGCAGCACAGCCGCTACGGACTTCCCCGGCACCCCGCCGAAGCGACGCGGCTACCGGGGCGACGCGGCGCAGCGAAAGCCAGCGAAAGCCAGGTCGAAGGCTTCTCGCAGGCGAAACCGCAGGTAAAGAGCAAAACTTTCTGGGGGTCCCTGGGGGGTCCCGGGATATACTCCCCGGTATCTCTGGTTGAGGCATGGCTCGTCCTGCCTCGCCGGAGTGTGTTCGATCCTGCCCGGACACTGAATGCGAACGAGAGCCTTCGTCGGATGAGCCGACGTGGGGTTTGAGTTCAAACTCAGTCCAGGATCAGAACATGAATATCCCCACCCCCTTCAACACCGTGCCGGGCATCGTCCGGGGGTCGCTGGGGGCAATCGGCCTCACGGCCCTCGTCGCTGCCGGGTCGATCTACTTCCTCGCGGGCTGTGGTGCCGACAACGAGCACTGGTCGACCGAGACCGGTCCCGACTGGGCCAACGGCGGCATGTCCGGTTCCGGCAAGGGCAATGCGCAGCTCCGCCAGTCGTGGACCGAGGGCAACGACATCAACGCCCACTTCAACGAGGCGTGGTACCCCGAGTTCTGGATGGACGCCACTGCCATCGACCCCGGCTCCAACTGCGCCTCGGACAAGAAGAAGGGCAAGCTCACGGACGACCTCAAGGCCCTCCGCGAGTTCTTCGACGAGACCGACTGGACGATCCTGTACAGCGTGATCTCCTACGGCGACTATGCGGCGGCGAAGGACGCATCGTCCGACCTCGTCATCGGCCAGGGTCCCGGTGTGATGACCGGCATCATCCGGTCGAACTGCATGTACGGCAACCCCGCCATCGAGACCTCTGCCGGTGACGCCTTCGGTCTGATCGCGTGCTGGGACGGAGGGGTGGAAGGTGTCACCAGCGTCGACGACTACGTCCGGCTGCACATTGACCTCGAGGAGGCGATGGTGGACGGCAAGGGTGACGTGTACCACCGCCAGTGGGACCTCAACGGGGGCAATGGGGCACACATCATGCCCGCCACCGTCGATGTCGACCTGTTCAGCAGCTTCTGGTTCGAGATCACCGAGACCGGTTCGGTGAGCGGCTGGGGCACGATGGACTCTGGCGGAGACTACTGCGCGGAGGTCTACTCGGAGACCTACTCGACTGTCCAGGGCACGGTGACTACGTCAGCCAGCGCCAACGTCAAGGTGGACGCCTCCGGCAATGTCTCGTCCACGGGCGGCTCTGTTGGAGCGGGGGCTGGGGGAACCTTCGGCGCAACGAAGACCACCTCCTCGTCGGGCAGCCACACCAAGAAGGTGGAGGCGGAGCACTTCATCGAGCTTCGCATGGGCACGGAGATGACCAGCGCCAACTCCATGAGTACTCCGCCCACGGACGGCAGTTCCGGTGACGGAGGGGACTACTACGGGCTGGAGTCGTCGGCCGCGTCGGCTTCTGCGAAGTCGGTCACCGACAGCAGCGGAGGCCTGGGTTGCGTCCCCGCCATCGACGAGTACGTCCTGATGCCCGTCGAGGCCTTGGGTGAATACCGCTACAGGGCGATCTTGCTGGGCAAGCCCGGTAGCTCGCCGTACAACGCGGCGGAGTCTGCGCTCAAGGGCTTCCGTATCCTTGAGGCGGGAGCCGTCGACAAGATCGAGTTCGAGGCCCCCGGCTTCGCGTGGGGGATGTTCCCCGAGTTCATGGACTCGGTGAACCTGCGCGATCTCGGCATCGAGTACGACGTGGTCTCACTGTCCTTGGGCACCTGGGTCATCGAGTCCTACGACCCGCTCGAGCCCGCCACCGTTCAGGTCGAGTGGACCTGCATGGAGCAGACCGAGGAAGAGGAGGCCAACAAGGTCGACTGGGGTGATGCCTACCGCACCTCGATCAGCTTCGCCCCCTGGGATGTTGAGGCCGAGTTGCGTCTCTGGAAGGTCCGTGCCTCCGACTACCTGGAGGAGACCAACATCAAGTCCTTCATCCATGTGATGGTCCCTGGCAGCAGCGAGATCATGGTCCTCCCGGTCACTCGGACCGACGATGGCCGCGACTACTTCCGGGGTGGCTTTATGGACTTCATGTTCGAAGGCTACGTGGAGAGTCGGCGGGGCGAGATCCGCATCACAGAGCTGGACGTGTCCCTCAAGTCGGCGCAGCACGACCAGGACACCATCGACGTGTGGCGCAGCCTCGCCGAGATGCTGCACCTGGACCGCCTGACCTTCACCCGTATCGAGCAGTAGGCTGACCCATGCTCCTCCTTCTCCTCCTGGCTTGCGTCCCCGACATCCCCGCCGTCTGTTCAGAAACCATCTGGCAGTCTGGGGCGGACCCGTCGGAGCGTTGCCAGGAGGAGTTGGGGGAGTTGCTCAACATCGAGGATGAGATCCTCTTGTCTGTGTCGCGGTCCGTGTGGGCCGTGGCCACAGCAGACCTCCCCACCCTGACGCCCAGCGAATACCGGGATGAAACTCTCGTGTCCCAGCTGAACGCACTCTCGGGCGACCCCAACGAAGCTCTGTTCCACTTCATCGCCCGGTACACGAACGGCTTCCGCGCCGGGGGTCGAACTTACGCCAACCCGGACACCGGTGTGGTCTGGTGGTCGGAGCCGGAGAACCGGGCGGCTCCCTGGATCCTCCTCCACGAGACCATGCACCTGACGGGTCGCCTGCACGACGTGTACGTGGAGGGGCTGGGGTGGTGTGACATCGACACAACAGGCGCATACGGCATGGAGATGCTGGTGGCGGATCTCTTCGCCGACGAGAGCACCCTTGTCGGTACGATGGCCCTGGATGCCAGGGACGGAGTCCCGCACTTCCTCTGCCCCTGAAAACGGGGTTCCTCCGGGGAGTCCCACATGCGGCTCCGGGCTCTGCGGGACGCCTGCCCTGGTTGTTCAGGGGGCTAACCCAACTCCCAGGGGTTCCCCGCACTCGCAAGGGACGTAACTTCTACGTGGAGGTCCTGCGTGAACACTGATGCCGTCCTAAACGCCCTCGCTACCCACCCTGCCGTACCGTGGACCACGACGGAGGTGTGGCGGGCTGTTCAGTCCCTGCGGTCCGTGGGGATCGCCGACGACATGGTTTGCGAGCAGCTTGAGTCTAACGACTGGCCCGCCGAAGAAGAGGCCTGCTGGGCACTGTCCGACAAGATCCGCGACGAGGAGATCGAGCCCGTGGGGGATCTTCTGGAGACCCTCTGGAGGGAGGGTGTTCTGGTTCGCATCCGAACCCACGGCGGCGGGGGCGAGTGGGCCGTGCCCGGGACTCCTGCCTCCGCCAGCGGGGTTGTCGCCGCGAACTGGTAGAGGGCAGCCTGCCGCTGACCAGGTAAGTTCCCGAAGAGCGCCCATAGCTCAGCTGGATAGAGCGCCTGATTCCTAATCAGGGGGTCGCAGGTTCGAGTCCTGCTGGGCGTACCTTCGACAAGCACCTCAAGAACTGCAAGAGGGAAGCAGGGTCTGGCAGGACCTCCGAGCGGTAGTCCGTTCCCTATGGAGGATGTATGCCCTACGACGAAGTACACATCAAGGCCGACGAGATCGTCGACGGCGTGGTACACCGGACCTGCCCGCACTGCAAGAAGCAGAAGCCCCTCAAGGACTTCGGCCTCCGACGAATGGCGGGTCGAGGCGAAGACGGTAGCGATCTGGTGACCAACCAGTCGTGGTGTCGCCCTTGCAGGGCCGAACGCTGAGACTACCCGTGGCCGCCCATAATCCAGGAGCCGTCAGGCTTCACAGCGGCGAAGCCTGAACCGATGCCTCCGTAGCCCTCGACCGAGTAGTAGAACTTGGCCACGGTAGTGCCTCGCGGCGACTCCGCCCAGCTGCGCACCAGGAAGTCCGCCGGGGGCGCGTAGAGGGTCAGACGGAAGCACTGGCCACCCTTGAGGGGAAGACCGATCGCCCGACCCACTTCGGTGACAGTCGGGTTGCCTTCAGCGTACTCAGCGCGAGCCCCGTATCCGATGTGGGGCCAGTAGACGCGGACTGTCGGGACCGGACCTTCACGCACCGTGGTGAAGACAGAGGTGCCTCTGTAGGCACTGGTGCCTTTCTCTACCTCAACCCGTCCGTTGGGCTTCCCGTCGGTTGACCACTCGGAACGGGGAGGGGCTGCGCGGATGACCTTACGAGCAAGGGAGGCCAGCTTCCTCTGCGCCGAGGTAATGTCCCTCAGGACCTCCTCGGCCATCTCCATATCACCCGCCATCGCCGCGAGGCGGTTACTCGGGTGTTCGGCAGAGGCCCTGCGGAGTCGGGACTGGATATTCGACATACTTCCTCCGAAGAGGAAGTAGCCGATAATCAACCGACCGGGCTCAGCTCTCGCGGCGCGCAGCCCTCTTGGCCTGGCGGCGCTCCTTGCGGGCAGCCTTCTTCTCGTCGCGGCTCTTGCCCTCCTGGGAAGCTCGGAACTTCTGGCGTTCCGCTCGGCGCTCCGGACGGGTGTCGCGCCACTCCTGGATCTCGGCCCTCAGGGCGTCGAACCGCTCCTGGACCCACTCGGCCAGGCCCTCCTTGATCTCATCCTCGTACTCATCACGGAGCTCCACTCCCTTAGACACCAGCCAGTCAGCAGCCAGGGAGATGACGTGGTCAGCCTTCTCGTTGCCGGTCAGGTGATCGAAGTGCTCGTCCACCACCTTGATGGAGGCATCGATCACTTCATCCAGGCCAGCTTCGACGGCTTCGTCCAGGTTGTCCAGGACGAGGTTCTCAGCAGCGTCAACAGCCTGGTCAGTGGCATCATCAACCACTTCGTCGACATCTGACTCGTAGAATGCGGACATAATAGACTCCGGGGGCGGTTCCGGGGAGGAACCAGGTTTCTACTACACCCTACCCTGGTAGCTGAGCGCGGCTATCCTGAGTCGGAGTCCCGATACCTTCGTGGTCTCTTGTCCAGGAGGGCCTGGATCGCGGGACCGATGCCCGCACCGACCAGCCCCCCCACAATCAAGTGCACCGTGTTCTTGTTCTCGTCGGGGATCGGGAAGAAGCTCAGGAACGCAACCATCGACGCCAGATACACGAAAAAGAACCCAGCAGAGAAGGCAGCCCGGACGTCATCATCTTTGATGAGCTCAACCAACGCCAGTGCCCAGGGCTGCACTCCCTATCCCTGCGATAGGGTCACCACCGTTTCAGACAATCACATTCGCACAGGAGAATCCCAGAGGAGGGAGCATCATGGAATCCGTACTCGTACTCAACGCGGACTACACCGTACTCGAAGTTGTTTCGTGGCAGAAGGCCGTGGGCCTGATGTTTCGCGAGCAGGTTCGGGTGGTGGAGAACTACGCGGACCGGTTCCTCCGTTCGACATCAGTCGTGCTGGAGTTCCCGGCTGTCGTGGCGCGCATCAAGTACGTCCGTCCTCGGAAGGCCGCTCGGTTGAACCGAAAGGACCTGTTCGCACGGGACATGTACCAGTGCCAGTACTGCGGATTCCAGCCCCGGAAGGTGTCGGGCAATCCCGATCTCGAGCTCCTGACTCTGGACCACGTCATTCCTCGCTCCAAGGCGGTGAACGGCTGGGTCAAGGTTCCGTGGCACCACGAGCGGGTGCGTCCGACTTCCTGGTGGAACCTGCTCGCTGCGTGCGGTCCGTGCAATGCTCGGAAGGCTGACCTGACGCTGAAGCAGGCTGGGCTCGTCATGATGAAGAAGCCCCGTCCGCCCACGCCCCGTGAGCTGGCATGGATGGCCCTCTTCAAGTACGAGGTGCCGGACGAGTGGAAGCTGTTCTTGCCGGCGGACAGCCCCTGGGCTGACTACTGGACTGTTGAGCTGATTGACTAAGCCCGGGAGACTGGGGGTTCCAAAGGGCTCTCCAGTCTCCCGGGTAGGGTGACTCCCCACTCAGGAGATCCCCATGGCCAGTCCCTCTACCGCACGCATGTTCCGCAACTTCACCTACCGAAAGCCCATGGCGGATGTCAGGGAGGCGATGGAGGGGAAGATCGACCAGGTGAAGGCCAAGATCGCCGAGCGGAAGGAGCGCATCGCCCTGATCCGCAAGGAGTTCTCGATCTCCGACCAGGATCTCATCGAACTCCTCACCCAGTCCGCCAACCAGATGGTGAGCAACCGCCTGGTCAACACCGCTTCCATGTCCTACTCCATGTCCGCCCCCGAGGGCGAGCAGCGCCTCATCGGAGCGGGCGTCGTCCAGAACCTCCTCACCGAGCAGGCTCTCATCGACGAAGAGAAGGCCGCGCTGAAGCAGCTGGCCCGGATCGTCCGGAACCTGAGCCCCTACACCATGGTCTCCGAGACCGGGATCGAGTACACCGTCAGAACGGTCGAGCTCACCCCGGAGGAACTCGAGTACCTGGGCTTCTAATGACGCCTCGGGAAGCCCTCGAAGACGCTGTCGCGTTCGCCCAGGAACTCATCGACGGGCCTGGGGACAACCCCCAGTTCTTCGAGGCCTGGCGGACAACCCAGGCTCTCTGGCAAGGTCATCTCGACCGAGGGGAGATCTCCCAAGGTCTGTCCGCAGCCCGAGAGAAGGTCCGCGCCATCGGAGTCGAGGCTGGAGACTGGGAGGAGCACACGGGGTCTGTGTACGGCGGACCCACTCCCTACGGGGGGATGAGCGCCCAGTGCTTCCGTCGCCTCAAGCTGTGGAGAGAAGCCCATGCCTGACTGCGACCGAGAGTGCTACACGATCGGGGGACCTTGGATCGCCGAGGACCCCGACTGCCCCATCCACGGGACGGACTTCGTGTCCGCCCGGGAGAGGGCCTCGTCTGAGCTCATGGACGAGGTTCTCGCAGCGGCTTCCGGGAGTGCCGCCCACGAGCCCCGCACGAGGGGGCACTGCCGTAGGTTCTTAGTCATCCGGCTCATCTGGATCAACCTCAACCTGGAAGTCCGCCCTCAGATACGTGATGGGGTTGGGCAGGGAGACCAGGGCATCCCCGGAATCCGCGTCACCCTCTTTGTAGTTGGGGAACTGTATCGGTATCCCCACTGCCCGGCCTGCTGCTCGTTCAAGCTCCTCCCTGGTTGGGGGAGTGCCTACGCTCTTCTGGAGCGCCTTTCGGACTGCGGCCCAGAACTCTTTCACGGGATCGTCTTGAGCAGGCGGTCGTTCACTCTGACTGCTCCCTCGGGCGGGTCGGTCCCCACGAAGCAGATCTCGATAGTGGCCTTCGTAAACTCGTCCGCGCCGCCCCCCTTCTTCATGCCCATCCGCAGACGGCGACCCTTCTTACGAGCCCTCCGTCCGAGACGCTTGAGGGGCTCAGGGGTGGCGGCATCCGCCTCGGCTTCATCAGCGGCTTCCTCCGCCTTCTTCTCTTCGACCTCCTCTTCCGTGTCCAGGGAGGACAGGTTTGCCACGAAGGTGACCTTGAGCTCCTTGATCTTGATCCCGCCGAGTTGAGCCAGGCAGATGAGGGGCACGTCCACCTGGACGAAAGGCTGTTCCTCTTTCGTGGCCGGGTTCATGTTGGGGACGTAGATGGTCTGCGTGATCGCCTTTTCCTTGCCGTCGTCGTCCTTCTCAAAGAAGCGGCTGACCAGGGCCATGTGGTGTTCTTCGGCGATCTCCTGCGCTTCCATGACGGCGTACTGGACGCCTTCTACGAGGTCATTGAGGGAATCAGCCATGGGGGTCACCGTACAGGTTTACGCCCTACCCTACCCGAGACCCGGAGGAGGGAGGCTTCCCTGGGTGCTGCTCGGACGTAAGGTAGGTGTCAAAGGGAGACACACCATGAAGTTCGACGCCGACTCCATCCCCGCCTTCAACCGTGAGATCGAGGCCGCTGTTGCGGGCGTTCTTGCGAAGCACGGCGTCACCATGACTATCAACGGCGGCAAGTTCGAGCGGGACGGCTCCGCCTTCACCCCCCGGCTGACCTTCTCCGCCGAGACGGCCAGCGGCGAGCCTGTCGGGTTCGCAGGCAAGGCGTCGCTCATCGGCCTCAACGCTGCCTGGGGCACCACGTTCACCGCGTCGGGTCGCACCTACCGCATCGTGGACATCAACCTGCGCGCCAGCCGCTACCCCGTGAGCGTGAAGCTCGTCAGCAACGGGAAGGGCTTCAAGTTCGCCGTCAGCGACGTCAACCGCTACGCCGCCTGACCCCGCGTGGCGGAAGCTACTGGGCCGACCCTCTACCGGGGGTCGGCCCAGCTTGCACAAGGGTAATCACAGGCATCGAACCGACGGAGTAGCCCGTGAGTGCAGTCAAGAGGATCTTCAAGATCCGGCGCAAGTCAGACGGCCTGTTCTCTAACGGGGGAACCTCACCGAGTTTCACCAAGAAGGGGAAGATCTGGTCCACTCGAGGCGGGCTAACGAACCACTTCCACCTGCTCGCCTCCTATTCCCGGGGGCGCAGGGAGGCCAAGGAGTTCTACGCCGACTGCGAGGTCGTGACCTTTGAGCTTACGGAGACGGTGATCGAAGCCGAGTCCTGCCTGGATCACCTTCAGGCGATCGCCGATCGCAATGCGGAGAAGGAGCGGAAGTCAGAAGAACGTCGGAAGGAGCGCGTGGAGGCACACGAGCGCCAGAAGGCCCGTGAGCTGCTCTCCAAGTACGGGCCGAATCCATGATGACCCTCGGCCAGTTCTACGGGTCCAAGTTCAGGAACGCCTGGATTCGGGAGTCCGAGCTTTCCGCCTATGTGCGTCGGGGCTACCACTGCGTGGACCTGCCGGTCGGCGAGGAGACCCTGGACGTAGCCAATATCTCCGTTGACGAGGAAGCGCGAGGCCAGGGCGTCTTCTCACACTGGATGGAGAAGATAGCCGAGCGCGAAGCGCGAAGCCGAGGGATCCCCTGCGAGTGGAGAACCTCCACAACAAGCGGTTGTACCGATGGCTCCTACGACAGGGGTACACCGAGACCATGAGCTCCCACCCGGAATGCCCCACCGTATTCAAGAGGTTCCCGTGACCCAAGTCGAAAAGATCAAGTATCTGCGGGAACTCACCGGCGCGGGGATGAGCGACATCAAGGCCGCGCTGGTCCTGTCCGGCGGGGTGGTCGACGCTGCCGAGAAGATTCTCCGAGCGCAGGGAACAACCCACAGCCTGACCCGCCTCGAACTCGAGGCCAAGCTCCACCTCTTGACAATCCGGATCGAGTCTCTGGAGCACGAGGTCACCCGGTTGAACTCCTTGGTGGAGGGTCCGTCGTGATGAAACTCCCTCCCGGTTTGAAGCAGCTGAGGCTCCGCGCCCTGGCCAGCTTGAACCCTGAGTGTAGCGGGGACTGCGTGCCTGGCGAGAAGCACGAGCCGTTGTGTCCCCTGGGTTCGATCGGAGGGTTCTACTGCACTCCGGAGACCGTCCTGGAGTTGTTTGAGCTACTGAAGCAGTACAACACCCGCGCCGACGAAGCCGACGCCAGGCAGAAGGAACAAGAGCGGATCACACTTGGTTACGTGAAGCACCTTCACGGGGCGGAGGACGCGCTCAAGGCCCACCAGGAGGAGGCCCAGGAGACTATCGAGAGGATGGGCGAACAGTACAACGAACTGGCCGTTGTAAACGCAGGACTCCAGGGCGACACCCAGCGTCTTCGTTCTGAGCGGGATCACACGGTTGAGCTACTCCGGGACATGGTCTGGTCAGCGAAGCGAGCAACGATTTCCCTGACGTGGCCTGAGTGGCGGAAACTGCACGGCATCGATTTCACGTAGCCAGCTACAGGCAGCACTAAACGCTGCCCTCAACGGACCCACATGACCTACCGCACGTTCCTACTACACCACGGCTACCACGAGGACCAGTCCCTCGCCTGCCTGCCCCTGACGCACGAGGACGGGTTCAAGTCTCCTCGGGAGGCCATGGAGGCGTTCCGAGAGCTACTCCTGGTCTACTGGCGGGAGCAGAACACCCCGAAGGGTTGCTGCTCAAACGCCCCGGCTGGAGCAAACTTCTGCCCGGCCTGCGGAACGGAGGTGGACACCGTAGAGGAGCAGGAGGATATCGAGGCCTTGGGTGTTGCAGGCCTGTTCATGGATCTGTTCACCGGAACCACGGACAACCAGGCACAGTTTCTTCGACACTTGGATGAGACGGCATCCCCCTGGTCTCTGGCTCCGGACCACACAGCGGGGACCCCGGTTCATATCGTGGGCGTTGCGCGGTGGCTTGACGACGAGAGCTACATGGAGGCTGAGCTTCCAGACGGCACCTACTGGAACTCCCGTTCGGAAGAAGAGAAGCCCGTCCCGGTGCCTCCCCTATCGCTGGTGTAGGGTACACCGGCATGTCGCGATCCGGGTCAACAGCGCGGCACCTCAATCCACAACACCCCCAGTGAGGGGACGGAGAAGGTGCCATGGTACAGGCAAAGTTCAGGTGTATGTCAGTGACGCTGCGCGTCAAGGACGCGGAAGCAGCGTTCAAGCCCGTGATCGCGAAGAACGAAGACTGGCCCAACGGCTGCGACGAGAACAAGCAGTTCTGGGAGGCGACCCCGGCTGGGGATGCTCTCCTGCGGTTCTCGAGCCCTGGCGCCGTTGACGTGGAGCCGGGTCAGTACTTCCTCATCAAGATCGTTGAGGTGCCCGCAGGAACCGAGGGCGCGTGGAAGCTCTGGAAGGTCGCAGCGATGGAGTCCCAGCAGGATGTCTGTATCTCCCTGGGCTGGGACACCAACCGGTCCCGGCTGGCCCAGGCGGAGCTCAACATGAGCATCGCGAACAAGGATGCCTGGCCCCACTTCGCAGGGAAGCAGGGGACCTACTGGTCGGTGGAGTTCAGCCTGGCGGACGGCGACCACGAAGGCTGCCCCTACACCGGATAGGGGCAAGGGGTTCCCACCGCACCTTTGAGACGTAATCAAGTCTCGGAGGTGTAGTGGATCCCCTGCTTGCCAGTCTGATCTTCACGTCGGGAGGCTTAGTGCTTTCCGCCCTGGCACATCTTGCCCTCTGGCGAAAGGGGAAGGCAGCGCGTCAGCTGGAAAGCAGCCCCCCGACGGCTCCCGGTGAGGCCCACTTCAAGCTGGAGTTCTTCGCGCACCCTGAGGTCATGATCGACCAGCTCAAGCAGGACCTGGGCCTCTTCGCTGTGAACGACCGTCTCGAGGTGACCCTCGAGGTCACAATCCGCAAGGGGTGGTCCGACCTCTCCGAGAAAAAGATCACGCGCATCACCGGAACGCGCATCACCGGGACCCCCCACCGTGTGTTCATGGGGATTCAGGCGCTGATAATGGACGACGACAGCCCCCTTGTCAAGAGGGGCTCGAGTTCCCGCCAGAGAGGTCCGAGTCACTCCAAGATCCGAGCCTGGGGAGACAAGACCAACCAGCGCCTCCAGTGGAGGGACTCAGACTCGCCTCTTGACTTCATTGTCAGGGGTGTCGTCCGAGGCCCGTTCACTCCGCCTGTGCCTGTAATGCCGGTGACTGAGATTCAGGATACGGTGGACCCAGCCCTGCGCTCAGCGGTCGAGGAAGTCGAACTTCTGGAGAAGAAGCACCGGGCGTTCATACAGTCAAGGGACAAGCTGTGAAGCAGGGCCTCGCCGTTCTCACCCTGCTCGCAGTAGTGATCGCTCTGATCGTGGGCGGCAATCAGTACGACCAGCGAGTCGATAATCTGCGAGAGGTCCTCCGACGGGAGCACCTCTGCGCCGATGCCTGCTTTCCCATCGTACACCAGAAGATCAACGGGACGTGCTACTGCGCCGACCCTTCGGGCAACGGGGACTGGATCAAGAAGGAGAACTGGCTGGGTGGGAAGACCACACGCCAGGGGTCAGGTTCAGGGCTATACTCACGTGAGTAAGGAGAACGGCATGCCCGACATCACGCTTTAGCCCCGGAGATCAGCCGGGGAACAGCGTGGAGGTCGAAGTGCCACACCTGAACCACCAGCGGGGAGAGACCCGCCGTTCCGTCAACCGAGAGGTTCGCTGTTCTTGCAGCATGTGCGGGAACCCCAGACGAAGTCTTTGGGGCGAGAGTCGCACGCTCCCCGAGCTACAGGCAATCCAGGACCTGGAAGAGGCTCGGGGCAAGCGGACTCCCCGTCCACCCAAGCGGACTCGGAAGCAGAAGAAGCCCTACAGCATCTACAAGCGGGACCTCAGCCTCTCAGGGGAGCCTCGAGGCGGCTGGCGTCTGTATCGGCGCTATCGTACCGAGACTGCCAGAGACTGTGCCCTGCGTGCACTGAGGCGTAGTGCAGAGGCGCGGGCCTGGGGCCGCCGACAGTTTCGTCCGCAGGGCTGACGGTTTTCGGGCTATCCTGATGCTGGGAACATAGGAGTTCCGCATGTCCCGAGTAGAAATGGTTGTGGAAGACCACCCCGAGTGGCCGGGCGCAGAGCCCAGAGACGATCTACTCTTCATCGGCTACTGGAGGCCCGCCACCAAGCGGATCTCGAAGAAGATGCGCTACTACCCAGATCCCCGGGAGCACGTGGACCCGAACTGGGAGCCTACTGAGAAGGCTCTGGTGCTGCAGTACCTTCGGGACAACCAGAAGGTGCTCTACTCATGGAGCGGGTCTTCAACTTGCCGGATTTGCAAGTTGCGTCCATGCGGCGAGAGGTTCTGCTACGAGGACGGGGTGTACGGATGGCCCGCCGGATTCGCGCACTACATCGAAGAGCACGACGTGCGAGTCCCGTATGCCTTTGTGGAGCACATCATGCTCCGTGCTCGGGGGCTCTGAGAGTTCGGAAAGGGTAGTCCTCCCCATGGGAACCACCAAAGGTCAACTGCTTCCGCTGGCAGCGCACGAGGACGGTAGCATCACCGCGATGTACACCGACGGGAAGGGTGCAGCTCCCGTGAACTTGAAGCCCGCAGTCGACGGTGCTCCTATCATGAGCGACTACATGTACGCAGTGTCGCCCCGGGAGGGTTCGCCCGTCGCCGACGTTGAGGTCATCGCTCTGACCGGGAAGGGTCCGCCCAAGGTCAACACCGAGGCATACCGCCAGGGGTGGGACCGAATCTTCCGCCAGGCCGCAGGCGAAGACGCCAGCGAGGCGGATCAGCTTCCGTAGCCGTCGCTGGCCCAGCCGCCGCCCTGGAGCGAGAACGAGGTTTGCGACACCATCTTCTGGGTCTTGCCCTTGCACTTCTTACAGGGCTGGGGTTCGTCCGCCTCTCGGATGCTTCGGATGATCTCCGTGACGGTGTCACACTTCTTGTCCTTGCACCTGTATTCGTAGATGGGCATGGCCTTTCCTCTTCAGTAGGCAACCTATACCCGCGCCTGGGTACGAATGCTCTATCGGAGACGGAATGCGCCTTCCCCTTATCAAGCTCGCCGCCGTCCTCCCCCAGGGGTCCGAGGACCGGAGGGCCCTCCTGCGTCTGGCGCAAGACTTCGCCACCCCAGAGGCCCTCAAGAAGTACCTGAAGGAACACCCAGGCGCGGATCCGAAGAACCACCAGGTCAAGAAGACTGACGAGGGCGAGGGGAAGAAGGACAAGGAGGACAAGGGCGTGCTCCGGGATGAGAAGGAGTTCGCGGACACCACCAAGGCGAGCGACGGGGACCTCAAGCAGTTCCAGGATCATCCGGCGGTCAAGGCGCTCGGCGGAAGCTTCAAGCTGAACGTGATTGCAGGGGAAGACGGTGAAGTTTCCCGAGGGGATCTGTCCCGGGCGATCCACGTCGCGGAGCAGCTCCAGAAGGGTATCGACAAGGCCACGGACTTCTGCAACCTGAGGCCTCCCGCATGCGAAGGAAACCTGGGCATCACCCGGGACAACATGCCCCAGATCATGGACAAGTCCGTGAAGGACCTCCTGGCTTCTGACGACCCCAAGGACGTCAAGAAGGGGGAAGCCGCTGTGGCGGCGGGGGCGGACCCGAAGTCCGACAAGACCACGCAGGAGCAGTGGTTCGACAAGCTGAAGTCGGAGGGCACAGAGATCACTGACGACTCTATCGAGGTCGGCAAGTTGATTGCATCCCAGGCTGAAATCAAGGCGGGAAAGAGCTACGGGATCGCCAAGGCGTTCCTCACGGGTGAGTTCGACAAGCTCCCCGACCTTCCCATTCTGGTCGCCCGGGATCCGAAGACGGGGAAGGCCACAGTCATTGACGGCCACCACCGCTATGCAGGCCTGCTTCTGGCCGACCCTCATCGCAAGATGAAGGTGAAGGTGATCGAGGCTCCTATCGAAGAGGCCCTGGCCGCTGCCTTTGATCTGCCCGGTGTGTTCCGCGCCGACCTTCAGGACAACATCGTAGACGAGAACCAGCCTCTGGATCTTGCTCGCAAGGCGGGGTCCACCTGGCAACAGAAGGGGAAGTGGTACGCCAAGAACCCAGAGGGGAAGGCCGGAGGCCCCTACAAGGGGAAGGACGCCGCCGAGAAGTACGCAAAGGGCGGGAAGGCCGACAAAAAGAGCTCCCTGGTACGTCTCGCATCAGTGCTGCCAAAGGGGTCGCCTGAGCGTCGGACACTGCTCCGCCTGGCAAGAAGCCAGTAGAGATGCCTTCGTTCCCCACCCCCGCGCAGCAGTTCAGACGCGACCGCGTCGATCTGGCTAAGCACCAGGCCGACGCTCGCCGGGCGTTTCGCCGAGTGCTTCAGGGTCTGTCCGCTGAGGTAGCTGCAGCGAAGGAGGCGAACCCAGGCAGGGGGGCCAAGGTTCAGAAGGCTCGCAAGCGGGCTCTGAACACCGTGCTGAGGTCAGACCCGAAGGTAGCTGCGTTTCTTGAACAGTATCTGGGAACAGACGCAGAGCACGTCAAGGCTCGAAACTGGCGAGCTGCGGGCAGTCTGCTCTTTCGGGACATCGGTCTCGGCTACCTAACAGCACGAGAGGGACTGGAGAAGCTGGATCGTCTCGCTACTAAGGGCTACCAGGCCCAGCAAATGGCGGTGGCCCAGGCCCCTCTCAAGGAGGCTCTGCCTCTGGAACTGCGGGCGTTCCTTCCGGACAACATCGTTGTTGACGTGGACGTCGACGGGAACATCCAGCGTGTCACGGACCGCTTTGTGAACGAGCGCTTCACTATGGAGAAGAAGATCGCACGGATGAAGCTGATCCTGAAGCGGTACAACGCCATCGTGATCCGGGTGAAGAAGGATCTGAAGAGCAGCAACGAACAAGTACGCCTGGCCGCTCTGGCCACGGCCATCATGATGGAGACAGGCATCCGTCCGGGACGGGTGGGCAACGGGGTCGTAGAGACGATTGACGGTGAGTCCGTCGCCGTGGAGACCTTCGGCGCAGTGACCCTGGGTCCGTCCCACGTTCGGTTCTTGAGGGACAACTTCGCTCAGCTTGAGTTCATCGGCAAGGCCGGGACTTTGAACACGGCGGGGTTGTCCGACGGTCTGCTGATCCGCGTCCTCCAGGACTACGTGGACAAGGCTCGGGAGGGTCAGTCCAAGTACGTGCTCATCGATGCGTCTGGGCAGCGGTTCACATACAACGACCTCCACAACTACTTCAAGAAGAACTTCAAGGGCATCGACCCGACCGACTTCCGGAAGCTCCGCGCCACAGACACTGTGCTCACAGCGCTGAGGAATGGGCAGGAGGACTTGTACGAGCGCATCCGGGGCTTCGCCCAGGAGGAGACTGAAGCCCTGCGAGAGAGGGTTGTAGAGGCTCTGGTGGAAACCATCGGGCAAGCACTCACCGAAGCGCAGAGTGCTCTCAACCACGACAACGCATCTACTACGCGGGGCGCGTACATCGACCCCACTATCCTCTTGCAGTTTCTCTCCCGGGGGCGAGCAGCTGCTTCACTAACGGACGCAGTGCTTGATGCACGCACCCAGCTCACCTTCGACCCGATGACGTTCGTTCAGGTCGCAGGGATTCGGGCCGTGGCGGCTGGGTACGTCCGGGGCAAGGTCGCCATGACGCTACGAGAGCTTCTGGACGACTTGAAGGAAAACATTGAGGACGGCGACCCGCTGACCTAACAGGTCACGCCTCTCTGAAGCTCTGCTTTCGAGCGAGGCCGAGACTTTCTGGCCCAATCTGGCCGCGCTGCCGCATATGCGCGTATATGCGCGTATATGCGGGGGTAGGGTAAGAGCATGGGCAAGAAGCAGTTCGGTATCAACCTGGATGTAGAAGTGGGCAAGTGGGCCTTGAAGGCCGCGCCGCGCCTGGGGTTCGCAAACCGCAGCGTAATGATCGAGGAGTTGCTCCGGGCGGTGCAGTCTGGAAAGATCATCCTCAAGCCTCCTGCTCCAGACCCCTTCCCAGCAGAAACCGAGGCACCCCTCGGTTCAAGTCCAGACCACCCTCTACCCTTCGCTCAGTACCAGGAGAACTCATGACCCGCATCCCGGTGCTCACCGTGGTAGCAGACAACCCACATGGGCCATGGGCCAGCTTGCTTCTGGCTTGCGGCCACGAAACCCGGAGACGGTTGAAGCGTCGCCGCTCTGGGGATCCAGGCTCAGCCCGTCTGGGGCCCAAGTTCGTGAAGAAGTGCGAGGCCTGCGACCTTCTGGGTGCTCAGAATCCCACCACCATCCCCGTTCAGTTCCACCACCCGACCCGCAGCATTGCTCGGGTTTCTTCCAATCCGAGGTCTATCGTGCAAGTCGACATCGTCCAGGGAGGCCGTGTCCTCCGCAAGCACACCCATGAGGGTCAGTCCTACTTCGAGGTCCCCCAGGCCGGAGAGTACCAGATCCGTCTCCGCAACACCACCGGGGTTCGCAAGCTGGCCGTCCTCTCAGTCGACGGAGTCAACGTCGTGGACGGCGAGACCGCAGGCTACGAAGGCACAGGCTACGTGCTCGGGGCCTACCAGACCGCGAACATCAAGGGCTGGCGCCGGACGGACTCGGAGGTCGCAGCCTTCCAGTTCGACGCGTCGACGCAGAGCTACGCCAACAAGACCGGACGAGGCACCAAGAACACGGGTGTGATCGGGGTCGCTCTCTTCGACGAAGCCGCGCCGACCACGACCAACTTCGCTTTGAACACCGGGCATTCCACACCGCTGCACGGGACGTGGACGATGGAATCGGCCACCCCTTCGGGCAAGCTTCCGAACATCGACCTCTACTCACAGAGGAACGATGAAGGCAGCGCGGTCATGGATAGCGCACCGATGGAGCCAGACTCTCTGGGTGCTGCGGACATGGGCACTGTGTACGCGGCGAACGCTGCTTGCGCCGCGTCCGAAGAGTCGGACGACGGGTTTAGCCGCACCCTCTCCTCCAGTCCGACTCGTAGTCGTCGGGTCACCAAGGGTGCGCCCAGCCTGGGTACGGGCTACGGCCAGCAGGCTCGGATGTACACGACGGAGACCACCTTCAAGCGGGCCTCCGAGACCCCCAGCGCGGTCCTGGTGTTCCGCTACGGTGTTCGCGCCAAGCTGAAGGAGTGGGGCGTGCCGCTCCCCGACCTGCACCAGACCCCCTCAGCCTTCCCCGCGTCCACGGGCCCCAGCGTCCCGGCCCCTCCGGGCTGGCGGGGATAGCTCGTGGTTCAGCTCGATACGCACCCAGGGGCGGGGACCGTCTTGAAGGTGAACTACACCCAGACCAACTGCAAGAACTGCGGAGGAGCATTGAGCCCATGGACCCGAAGCTCGTAGCGGCGCTTGACCCCGGCATTCGAGAGTGGGTGCTCCGTCTCAACGGGGCGGGGTTCACCACCACGGATTCCGGGGACGGGGCCACCAAGTTCAAGGAAGGTCGCGGATTCGAGAGCGTTCTTGACTTCCCACACGTCCACATGACCAGCACCCGTGTAGACCTACTGGAGGAGGCCGACCGCTTGCATGCACTCTTCGGAGACTGGGGCACGGTTCAGGCAACCTACGACCCGGCGGACGACTCAGCTCTCCTGTCGTTCTACCCAGGACCTTCCGACCCCTGTTAGAGCGAGGGGCACGAACCTACAAGGTGGGGGAGGGCTATATCCCCCAGCCCGTCGTAGCCCAACTTCTCCATCAAGACTCCGTCGCTCGCCCGGACCCACGCCTCTTGCTCCGAAGTGTAGAGGTCGGCGACAACGGGCCGAGGGGTTCCGTTTTTGCGCCCACACGCGATCAGAGCGTCTCGGTGTTCGGGAAAGAGCTCGGCCCACGCTTCATTCTGTCGGGACGCATCCAACACCAGGGCAGAGCCTTCGTGGAACCAGCGTGTGGATATGGTCCAGAACCCTTCGTTCTGCGAAGCCCAGTCTGGGGCTCCGGGGTTCGCAACGGCGTGCGAGCCTAACAGCGGCGAGACCTCCCACGGGTGAGTCCAGCCGTAGAGCACCCGCGACCATTCAGCGGAGCCCTGCCCCCAGGCTAACAGGTGTTGTTCGAAGCTCTTTCGGGGGACGGCCCGCATCCAGTGGTACACCGAGGCCATCCAGCTGAAGGGATCCCGGACCGTAGCAATGCCAGTTCGGCCAACAGTGACTTCAGACGGGAACGACCTCAAGGGTATGTGGCCGTTGTAGAGCTTTCCGCCGACTTCGATAGACGAGAGCCCTCCCAGAACAGGCACAAAGCCGTGGCGGCGCAGGGTAGAGCCCGTTCTGGGCTGGCATGCGGCGACGTACTTGTCTGTAATCAGCACCCGGAGGAGATACCCCGTGTCGAACCTCGAAACTATGATGGGCTCCTTGGGGAGCGTCGACATCCACACCATCCGACCTGTCTACAAGCAGGTACAGACTCGCTTCCCTCGCTCCAAGAAGAAGCGCATCCGGAAGAAGTGGACCAAGGACCCGCGCAACTGGGCCTCCGTGCACGACCCCCAGATCTTCCTATTCCGACCCCCAGGTCTCTTCGGCGGGTCCCCAGGCCCCGAGATGTTCGTCATGGACGACATCTCATTTGCCGAGTTCAGCAAACTGGTCAAGGCTTCGCCTGTACCCACGCGCACTGTTCGTCCGGTCACTGTTCCTGCGGACGAGCTCTCAAAGCCGCAGCCTGGCTTTGTCGAGAGAATAATGAGGCAGAGCGTAGAGAGCTACCGGGACGCCTTCGATCGTGAGTTTCTGAAGGGCCTCAAGCCATAGCCGGGGGGCCCGGTTCAAGGAACGGTACTCCTTGTTATGAGCAACGTGAACGACCGCAAGCTCCTGGAGCGAGTTCTCATGATCCTCCACAGCTCCCCTGTGGAGTGTGCTGCTGAGAACGGGACCCTCACCGGCGTCAAGGGCTACGACGACCTTGTGGGGCTTCAGATTGACGTAGCCGCCCTTCGCTGGCCCCAACCGGAGCCCCTCCTTGCAGAGGCGTCAGAACCCGATCACGTCATGTCCTTGACCACAGAGGACCGGAACGGCTTCACTATCTCCCCGACGTGTGCGTACTGCGGCAGAGCCGAGGAGTTCTGCGGAGGTTCGAAGCCGTGAAGCGGGGACGCCGATGCAAGGCATGCCTCAAGGGGCGGATCGACCCTGACGGCTACGCTCAGGACGGACGCCCTCAGTACAGGTGCGGCAACTGCGACCAGACCCACACCTGCGGCCACAACGGCTACGACTGGGACCCTCGCACACGCCAGACCCCTCTAAAGACAGAGACCCCGCTGGAGGCTACTCCAGCGGGGTCCCCTGTGCTATCGGTGAAGGCTACGCCTTGGCGTCTTCCTCAGCGGGAGGCTCCGGGTCAGCTTCCTTCTTGGAAGGCTTCAGGTCGCCCAGCGCCTTGACGGCCATCTGCCAACCACCGACACCGGCGAGGCCCGCGATTGCACCCGCAGCCAGAGCTTCGCCCACAGGTGTACCCATAGCCAGACCCGTTCCGGTAGCACCGGCGAAGCCGACTCCGAAGGCCAGAACAGGCTCCCACTTGTCGGGGATCAGGTCCTTGGTAGAGAACCGGTTGACCAGGAACACCAGAAGGGTGAGGAACAGACCCGCAGCCAGGGGGTACTGCCCTGCCTTGAGAGCGTCGATCATAGACACGGCAACGGCGAGAGCCTCGGCGTCGGTCTCGGGGACGGAGGCTTCTGTTTCCTCAGCGTCAGCCTCAGGCGCGTCAGCTTCCTCAGCGTCAGCCTCAGGTGCGTCTTCGGGGGTCTCTGCGGAGACCTCTTCAGCGACGGGGTCCGCCGGGGGGTCTTCTGCGAACGCAGAGGTAATCGGAAGGGTCAAGAGACCCAGAGAAAGGACGGCCAAGGCCATGAATCTGCGCATTGCAGCACTCCTATTTGAGGACATCGTATCGGTCCCCGATAGGCCGAATACCGGGGTCGAACGCCGTGAGCTCTGAGTTGATCCGCCTCACCCGAAGGCGAGACCTGCTTATCGAGCAGATGAGCGGCATGCGCGAGATGCTTACGGAGCTCAACCGCGACGTGCACGCCTTGGAGAAGAGGACAGCCCTGCGGAACTTCCGTCTCCTCGCCGCCCCGTTGACCTGGGCCGTGGAACTCACGGAGGACCTCAAGCGGGTTCGGCTGACTGCATGGTCTGACCGGCACGAGGAGAAGCAGGCAGAGAAGCTGCTGGTCGAAGCCCTGGGGCTCAAAGCCGAGACCCCCCAGGCGCTGCCCGGAGAGGGCGGGTCGGTAGTGTGGGACGGCCACCACGAGCTTCACCTCGTCTGCAACTACATCGAACACCTCCCTGCGATGATTGAAGCCTACGACCTCAAGGTTCGTGACCGAGGGTCCACGATCGAGAAGATCGACCGGAAGGTCGAGGCACTGACCCAGCTGCGAGCACACGCGCTACGACTGTACGAGGTTTCCCCTCGCTGAGCGCGCAATCCGAAGAGGCACGACGAATGAACAGACGACAGGCCCGGAAGATCTACAAGAACTGGCTGCGCCTCAAGAAGGCCGAGGACTCCCTGCGGAGCTACCACCACCAGATCGGACCAGAAGGCCAGGCTCTCCGCGACGTGATGTCCAAGTTCATCGACGGGAAGAATACGGAACACCGATGGGCAAAGGGCTGGTGGCCCCAGGGCAAGATCATCCACGACCTGGGAATCGGGGGCTCGTTCTGCAAGTACAGCAGGCAGCAGGTGGCATCTGCCTATCGGAGGCTCTCTCCCGAAGACAGACTCGCCTGGCACGTAGAGATGGTTCTGCTTCGGACCGCACGGGAGGCCCTGGAGAAGCGCGAAACTGACCCGTGGGGCTACGCTACCCAGGCTCTCAGCGCACTGCCCCTTATTGTTGGCCAGGCGCTCAAAACGGCTTCATAGGGGGCTGCTGGAGGGTCTTACGAAGCGGGCACCCCGGTAACTCTTCGAGAGTCGGAGGCCGCTTTGACACAGGAAATGCAAGACCTGATCGACGCCCTGAAGGAAGCCCAAGGGCAGATCCTCGGGCGCTCCCGCGCACTCCGTTTGCTGGTGGAGGGTTCCGAAGCTGCTCGGCGCCAGAAGGCGCGAGCCTTGCTTGAGTCCGGGGCGGTCAAGTGGGTCCGAGCCGACGAGCCGGACAGCATCACTGCTCTGGTGCAGGGCACTCAAGCCTACCCAGTGTCCATTACCCTCAAGGGGGGCGGACGAGCAATCGTCAAGTGCGACTGCTACGACCACGGGCGGGCCGGGACATGCAAGCACGTCCTGGCTGTTGTAGGAGCTTGCGTGCTCGGCTACAGCCGGGACTGGAAGAAGCTGAAGACAGCGGTGGCAGCCCTGGAGGGACGGTAGTATGTCCCCCAGAGGACGACACACAATGTTTCGAGTCAAGAGCCCGCTGACACCAACGCTGTTTGCCCAGTTCCTGGCTGGAATTCTCGAACCCGAAGAGCCCGGCTGGGAGCCCGTCCGCATCTACCAGGGTCGGGACGACAGATGGCAGCTTGACCAGCACAACGACTGGCGGTTGTCCGTCCACGTGCCCGGCGTCTACAGCGTAGGCCACAGGTCCGGCAACTCCCAACACCTGAAGGCTCTCGCCTTGAAGCTTGAGTTGAAACACCGCCTCGAGGTCATCTATGTCTGAACTCTTTGTCTGGATCCCTCCGCGTAACCACGCAGAGCGCGTCTCTCGCCAGAACAGCGATGGAGACCCGGGATACCAGCCTGCCGGACTGAAGGACGTGGTCACGTGGCTCGCAGAAGAGCACCCTGAGCTGCGAGTAGTTTCGGAGGCTCAGCCGACCAGTCCGGACTCCCTGGCCGTGGGAGCCCGTGTACGACCGATCAAGAGCAAATGGGAGGCGAACTTCCCGCAGCGACCCCACGGCCCCTACTTCAAGGTGAAGGGGACCCAGACCATAGACGGCGTTCTGAGGTACCAGCTGGAAGACGTTCACTACATGTGGGACATCGGCGACCTGGAGACCGAGGCAACCGCTGCGATCAAGCGGCGTGTGGGCAAGCTCGTAGAGAAGGTCGCTGGACCCTTCCTGAAGGAGGCGATTGCGGAAGCGGCCAAGGGGACGTCCCCCTTCATTCTCGACATCAAGGTCGGGGACCTCGCCCGACCCACAGCGGACGCCTGGGGGGCTATCAAGAGGACTCCGCGTCCCGGATTCACCAAGGTGGTCGACGTGCACCCGGAAGGCGAACACTTCATGATCGAGAGCATCCACCGGTGGCTTCCCCCGAATGAACTCGAGGTCCGCCAGTCACCTTGCACATACTGCCGGCTACACGGTGCCCCGGAAATCATCGGTGAGGAGGAGGCGGAAGCCCTCGCAGAGCACGGGGTGGCTGCGCTCGCGACTTATCTGAACCACGTCCGAGGTAGCTGCTACGACAACATGGAGCACGACTCCTTGCTCAAGGAGCGCACATGACCAAGCGTCCGAGTCTCAAGCGTCGCGCCCTCATGCGCGTCTTCCGCCTGGCCGGAGTGGTAGGTTCCGTCGCGGGTGGCGGAGCTATCGTCGGCGGAGCTATCCTGGGCGGGGTCCTCTCTTTGCCTATCTGGTTGCCCGCTCTTGTGGTGGCCGACTGGGCCAGACAGCAGCAGCCCCCACACGAGTGGGACTCCTGATGGCAAGCAAGAAGCTGGTGCTTTCTATGGGGAGTGCTGTGGAAGTCTCCGAGTGTTCGATCTGCGGCTCTAAGGGGCACACAGAACACGTCGCGGGTGCTGCTATCAACACGGACCCTGTCTTCATCGCTGCGTCGATTGTCCGTGCGCCTCCGTGCTTCGGCTGTCGCCTACCCATGACCTACCTCTGGGGAACCGACTGGGCCTGTAAGAACCCCGACTGCGAACAGGAGAACGTGCCTGTGACCACCGGCATCGGCGGCTTGGTCAGGGAGCTGAAGGATGACTGACGCTGAACTGGTCCTGGCCGTCTGGGACCGTATCAAAGAAGAGTTCCTGACCGTGCTGAACGGAGAAAAGACCAAGGTCAGTGTAAAGGTGGGGTGTCCTTCCGACGGAGACAAGGTGCTCACGGGCCTTGGCGCGGAAAGCCTGGACGACACCACTACCAACGGGTGGCAGCACGATTCCTGGACCACGTACGAGTATCAGGGTCGGGAGTTCACTCTGGAGGGCAGTGGGTATTACGGGGGACTCCGTCTCTATCCCAAAGAGGAAGACTGACCGTGCTTGAACTGATTCTCCTGTGGAGCATTATGATGCACGCGCAAGCGATCGAAGAGCTGGACCCGTTGTGCCCTCCCGCCACGTGGATTGTTATGCCGGAAGGATCTACCGAGTAGCCTGGCTATAGGTGGGCCCCTTCACAGGGAGCTCGAAGTCATGATTTTCGGAAGGCAATCAATCATTCTGCACGTAGAGGACGACGACGTCTTTCACGAGATCCTCTTGGAGGGTTTCGAGGAGGCAGGTGTAGGGGTGTCCCTGTTCCGAGCAACCCATGGGAAGGAGGCTCTGGAATGGCTCCTTTCTGGCCAGGAACCTATCCCCGACCTGATCCTGTTGGACCTGGGTATGCCCGTGATGGACGGTCTCGAGTTTCTCGCCCACTGGTCTCAGAGCTCGTGGGCGGGCAAGATTCCCGTCATCATACTCACCACCAGCAACAACCCCACGGACCGTTCGCAGGCCGAACAACTCGGGGTGGGGCCGGACGACTTTCTTTCAAAGCCTGTAAGTTTCCGCGAGTTGTCCGAGATACTGCAGCGCATCGGACACGTCCTGTTCCCCGCTGCTCCTAATGCATAAGCAGGTCTTCAAGACTGTAGGGATTGCCATCGTAGTCTGGAAGGTTGACCTCCTGGACAGCGGGAAGTCCTGTATGGCCGATTTCAATAAGGAAGCCCGCAAGGCGTTCTCGGAGCAGTGGGGGCTGGACATGGCCCAGAAGCACCACCAGCCGGCCAGTGAAGCCTGGCCTGAGCTCTTGGGGGACTTCATTCCGCTCCTACAGGAGGTCTCGAAGTCTGGGGAAACCCAGTCCTTCCACTACCGGTATGCGAATGCTGGACGGTTGCCTAAGACTTACAATGTGATCGTTGCCCCAGCGGGGGACGAGCACGTGAGCGTTGTGTACATGAACATCACCGAGTCGGTCCGCCGGCAAGAGGACCTGGAGTGGTTCGCGGCAGCGGCCAGTCATGACCTGCTCTCCCCTCTCAGGGAACTCGGCGCGGCCTTGTCCCACTTCGAGAAACACTGCTCCCGGGGAGATGTCGTCTTCCCTGAGAAGGCGGAGAAGTGGCTGGGGTTCTTGCGTCAAGGGATCGACCGCATGGACTACGTGACCGAAGGGTTCCTGTCCTACGTGAAGACCCCGGACGGCGACGGTGCCTCCTTCCATCTGCACTCAGCCCTCAAAGCGGCTGCGAAATGCCTGGCCTGTGGGAACGTCTGCCAGCACGGGAACAAAGGCTGTCCCGCTGTGCGAGCATCAATCGCAACAACGGCGAAGCTGAACTGCCAAGGCTACATCGTCAAAGGGAACCGGGACGCCATCGAGACGGTCTTCCGCCAGCTGATTCAAAACGCTCTCAAGTACCAACACCCCTCCCGCCCTCTCGTGCTTGAAGTCAAAGCGAGCCGGACTGACATCGAGGGCGTGATCCTCGTCTCGGTAGAGGACAACGGCATGGGCGTGCCCCCGGAATACCTGGAGGACATCTTCAAACCGTCGAAGCGACTGCATCGGTTCTCGGAAATCCCCGGCAACGGACTGGGGCTGGCGACCTGTCGACGAATCCTCGAACGCCACGGGGGTGCCGTCTGGATGGAGAGCGACGGCCAGAGCGGTTCAACAGTGTACTTCAATCTAATGGAAGCGGGGCCCCCGGATGTCTGAAAACAATACAACCGGGGTTGTACTCCTGGTGGAGGACAAGGCGTCTTACGCAGAGGAAGTCATGGAGCTCCTCGACGGAAGCGGCATCACTCTCGTCCACATTGAGGAAATCGACTCCGAAGCTTCGAAGGAACTGCTCCGAAAGGAATGGTTGTGCGTTCTCCTGGACCTCAAGGTCCCGCCCTATGATGGTCGCACGACTGTCAAACGAGTGCGCGCCCTCACCGGGAACAGCATCGTCATCCTCACCGCGCTGTATCACGATGGCATCGAAGAAGAGATGATCCGTGAAGGGGCGGATGACCTCCTCATCAAGTCAGTCACCAACTCCACGACGCTCGTCCGTGCTGTCAAGGTCGCTCAAGCACGTCACCTGCGACGCATGACAGAGGATGAAACCGGACGCCTGGTCCGTGCTCAAATGACTGTCCTGACTGAACTCGCGACTCTGATGACTGACATTCGGGATGGGCTCTCCCCGAAGCCGTTGCTCAAGAACTTTTTCGTCCGCCTATCGGACCCGAAAGGCAAGAAGGAAATCGAAGCGCAAATCAAAGGCATCTTCTGGTTTGTGGGTCGGATCATTCTCGAAGTAGGTGCCATCGTCGCTGCCCTCCGGGGCCTGGGAGAACTCTGAACATGTCCGCATCTTCACTCAAGTCCTTGAAGAGAACATCGTCAGACTCAGCACCGGATACTCGAGCCCCCCTGGAACTGAAGACGGATGGGCTAATGCGTGCGCTGGCTGAGTGGGCCAAACTGGCCGCCCCCTCTGCCCCCGTAGAAGCGGAAGCTGCCCTGAAACTCTGCCGAGCGGAACTGAACAAGTCGCCCTCCTGAAAAGGAGTCCCACCCTCTCTCCGAGAGGGTAGAGAATGACCTCCCCCAGAGGTCTACCCAACTTGTCTCTCTCCATTCTGTTCATCCCGTCTGACCCAGCCCTCCTGACGAACAGTGAGTGCTTCGGTCAACCCCCGCGAGCCCGACGCTTCACCTCACCGTCTGGCACCGTCCGATGGATCCCGACCAATCAGGAAGGCCCCACCTTCGCTGATGGGCAGGAACCTGTCGCCCTCGTCCTTCAATGGAAGGATGTCCCCCTCCCCCTCGGCCTCGCACGAGTCTCCCGTCTCGGCCCCCTCTTCTCTTTCTCTCGTCGCCTCTCCTCCAGATACCCCAGATACCTCGGACTCCTTGCGGAACTCCGTGAACGGGGAACCCTCGTCCTCTATGAACATGAGTAAATCCCGTGCATGTCCTAATCGTAGAGGATGAACCCCTGCTCCTCAAAGCACTCTCCCGTCTGCTCTCCCGGCTCCCGACTGTGTCCAGAGTCTCGCAAGCGGCCTCTGCCTCGGAAGCTATCCCCCTACTTGCCTCACGACCGGATGTCGTTGTCTGTGATGGCCTGCATGGGCAATGGAAACTCGTCTGTGAACAGGTCCGCGAAAGAAGTCGGGAACAAATCCCCTTCGTTGTCTACTCGGCCTCTGTAAGTGTCCTCAAAGAAGCCGGAAACATCCTCCCCCCGGAACTCTGTGTCCAGAAACCGGACCATGTGTCCCTCGTAGAACGGATACAGTCACTCTCTGGGATCTTCAGCCCCGGTTACACTCCCCCCTTGATGGGAGTTTCAGAAACTGGGTAGTACCGTCTCGAAGACATGAGACCCAGTCGGTGTCCCCTCGGGTGGACCCTTACCCACGCTGCCTCTGCTCCACCGCGAGAACAAGTATAGTGACCCCGTTTTCACTTCCCCCACGTCCACTTCCCCCACGTCTACGAACACTCCCCACTCCACTTCCCCCACGTCAGTGTCCTCCACCCACGTCTACGCCCAGTGTCCTCCACCCACGTCTACGCCCAGTGTCCTCCACCCACGTCTACCTACCCACCAGCCCGTTTCTCCCACGTCTACCTACCCACCAGCCCGTTTCTCCCACGTCTACGCCCAGTGTCTCCCCACGTCTACGCCCAGTGTCTCCCCACGTCTACGCCCAGTGTCTCTAAACGGGCAGAATAAATCGGGATTGCGGCGGGGTCGCAGGAAGGGTCGGAGTGATTGAGAGCGGGGTTGTACGAGAGGGTTCGGGGTCGCAGAGTGAACGGGAGGCAGGACAGTGAACGGGAGGTATTCGTACTTTGATAGGGTTCCCTGGGTGGGGAGTGGACGTAAGGCACTCGAAGGGAACCTTGAGCGCGCATCGCCGCCACGGAGAACACGACCATGACGACCGCTTCTACGAGTGCCGCCCCCGCTGCTACGCAGACCTTGAGTGTGACAGACGCTCGGGTCGAGTGTGCTGAGTGCGGCTACAAGAGTCACGCGTTGGTGAGCCACTTGATGGAGGCCCACGGTTTGACGGTGGCAGACTACCTGAGCGCCCACGCTGGAGCCGCGACGGTTTCGGACGAGGCACTCAAGATGCTCAAGACGGCAGCGGTACGTCGGGGAGCGCCCGCGCCGACGGGCTTGACGGCAAACCTGATGGGCATCCAGATCCCGGTGGACGGGGCGGTGCCGGAGTCGGAGTGTTTGCCGTTGCCTTCGAACTACCAGTTCCCCACACAGGGGGCGGCACGCGGGGTGTTCAGCCGGGCGATCATGGCGATGGCTCGGGGTCGGAACGCCTTCATCTGGGGCATGCCGGGGACAGGCAAGGACGCTATCGTCCACGCATACAGCGCGTACACACGGAAGCCGGTGGTGATGGTCACCTTCCGACCGGGTACGGACTTGTCGCCGTGGTTCTACACGCGGGCTATCGACAAGGAGGGGACGAGCTGGGAGTTCGGCCACCTCTGGAACGCGCTGGTGAACGGCGTCGAGGGTCGGGACGGGGTCGCACGAGCGGCGCTGGTGTTGCTGAGCGACGTGGACCGAGCGGACGAGGCTCAGGCCGAGTGGTTCCGCATCCTGACCGATTCGATCTCGGGACGCATCCTGGGTCCGGACGGAGGCATGGTTCCTCTCTTCCCGGGGACGCAGTTCATCTGCACGGCGAACAGCTGCGGCACTGGGGACGCACGGGGTCGCATGGGTTCGGCGAACCCGATCGACGCATCCATCATGGACCGTCTGGGACGGAAGATGGAAGCGAAGTACATGGACTGGGTCGACGAGGGGAAGATCCTTCGGGCGAAGTACCCAGGGGTGGCCGCAGCGGACCCGAGCATCTTCAGCGACTCCAGCGAGAAGAAGCTGGGTCAGCTGGGTCACGCGACGGCTTCGCTGCGCAAGGCCATCGACAACGAGGACCTGTACGCCGAGTTCACCCACCGTAGCCTCTGCGCTATCCTGGACGAGTGCGAGGACGTGCTCCACTACTCGGCCACGACGCCGGACAACCTCTTGAAGCACGGGATGCGAGCGTGGCTCGAAGGTCTGGACTCTGAGTCCCGTCTGACGGCGAACCGGCTGATCGACCCCCACCTGAAGGGCGGGGCCCTCGGCGACGACTGAAGCCAGTACTCTGCAGGGGCAAGACCCAACTGGAACTGGCCAGGCGGAGGCAGGAGCCCAGTTCGGTTTCCTGCTGGTCTACGGGGAGGAGGGGCCTCGTCTCCAGCCACTCCGACCCCCCAGTCTTTGGCCAGAGAACCCAGGGCCGAGGAGGCGTTTCGCGCCCTCTCGGCAGGGGGTCGGAGTGGGGAGGACGAGCCAGTACTCTGCAGGGGCAAAACCTTACTGGAACTGGCCAGGCTGGGTCGAGAACCGAGTCCAGCCTCGTACGCGGAGGCAGCAGCTTCAGCGTCTATTTCTGGGTTATTTCTGGGAGGCTTCCCCGAGGCTGGTTCAGACGTAACTCAGATGACTGGGAGGAGTGTACAGTGAAGCGCACAAGCAAGGGACCGGCAGCCTTCAAGGGACAGCGCTGGCGGAACACGCACCAGGCAACCGTGGACGCGGTCCTCGGTCCAAACGTGCGGTCGGTCGTGAGTCGCGGGGCTCGGTTCTTGAACCGAGACGGCTGGACGGCTCGAGCCTTCATGGCGGCGATGTGCGAGTGGGCAAAGCTGAACCCTTCCCTGACGCCCGGTCGGCGCGATGTGGAGGGCTGGGTAGCGAAGGCAAACGCCAGCGTGGTCCACAACCCTGGCATCACCATCGCCAGTACTCCGGACGACCTGTACAAGAAGCTGGCCTATGCCCTGGTCGGGGGTGGCTACCACGAAGCCTGGCACACCAAGTACAGCCGTCGGACTCGGATCCACATCAACGAGGTGTGGCCGAAGGTCCTGGACCACTGGACCGCGATCCCCTACGACCCGGCGAACGGTCACCGAGGCTGGGCCCCCTTGACGGGAATGCTCCTCCACTGGGACAACCTCATCGACGACGTGCGCATCGAGCGTCGGGGCTGCGAGGACTTCCCTGGTGCTCTGAACAAGATGGAGTGCCTCCAGGACCTCATTCTCGAGCAGGAAGAGGAGGGACGCCTCAAGGCGGGCAAGGGCGGCAAGCCCGCTCCCCAGGGGGCGATGAGCGTGGTGATGGGAGTCTTCCGGGATCTGGGCCTGGGCTACACCACCCCGTTGCAGGTGACCGCCCTGAAGGGCTACAAGGAGGCGAACCCCGCTGGCTACCTCTTCGTGGAGAGGGGACCGCTTCGCCCCTTGATGGACCGCGCCATCGACCTTCCGGCTGAGCCGGACCTGTCCGGCATGTGGCTGGCCATGGAAGTGGTCGCTCTCATCGCCGAGACCGCAGTGGAGCCCCCGAAGCCGAAGCCTGAGCCGAAGCCCAACAAGGGTGACGAGGGTGACGAGGGCGACGAGGGCAGCGAGCCCGGAGAGGGCGAAGACGAAGGCGAGGGTGGCGGGAGTGCCGAGCCCGAGCAGGAAGGCGAGGGTGGCGGAGGCCCGTCCTCCAAGCACCAGGTCTTTAAGGTCGGCGACCGCGCCACCCTGAAGGCCGGACCCCACAAGGGCCGTGAGGTGGAAGTCATCCGCGCTGGCCTGCCCGACAACGAGACCGGAGTCCAGGACCTCGAGTTCGCTCTGGTCGAGCCCGACTGACAGGAAGACCCTTGTGCTGTACGTCTGGCTCACCCACACAGTTCCCCCGGATGTTGAGCCTCTTCCAGAGGAGCTACATCGTGCATCCAGGCCCTCGATGGGAAGCCCCGAGGCGGCGTGGAACAACACCCCGTCCCGACTTGTGGCAAACTCGTACCTGGTCCGGTGGGAGTGGCACGGGGAGCTGAACCTATGCGGCCAGTGGGTCCTGACAAACCCCGTGCGGATGAACAACTACGGCACCGCACGGTTGTAGGGTTCCCCGCCCTGGGTTCCGACGTAAGATCTGTGTAGGGAGCGCCAGCTCCCCGGGAGTCCCCCATGAGCCTTGCTGCCTCCGAACTTCTCGCCCGCCTTGGCCTCGCGCTGAGCGGCTCCAACCTGGACCTGGCCCCGGTTCCCTCTGACGAGGACGGGGACAACGAAGGTGAGGGTGGCGGAGAGCCGGGAGAGGGCGAAGACGAGTCCGACGACGAGGGCAAGGGCTCCGGCAAGGGTGGCGAGGACAGCGAGGACGAGTCCGAGGGGGACCCCGAGGGTTCCGGAGAGGGCGAAGGCGACGAGGACGACGAGTCCGACGAGGACGACGAGTCCGAGGGGGAAGGCGAGTCCGACGGCGACGGCGACGAGCCGGAGGATAGCGACAAGGAGGGCTCCAACTCCGACGGCTCCACCAACGAGGGTGAGGGCGGAGACGAGGCAGGGGGCGAAGGCGGGGACGACACGGAGCCCGACCCCCTCGACATGAAGGACCTGGCTGAGAACCTGATGGGCGAGGCGGAGAAGGGCGAGGAGCCCGACCTCAAGGACGCCAGCAAGGCTCTGGAGAACGCCCTCGACGCCGAGGACACCGATGTCGAGACGGGCGAGCAGGCCTGGCGGCCCTCCGACCCGAGTAGCGACCAGGTGGTGGTGGTCAACGGGCCTGCGTCGAGCCTGCCCGCTGCTCGGGCGATTCTGGAGAGTGTACGGTCGCAGGCCAGCTTCCTCCGGAACCAGATGCGGGCGAAGTTCCTTCGCGCTCGGAAGCCCAAGACCACGCACGGGGTGCGCAAGGGCACTGGCCTGTCGGAGCGTCGGCTGGTAGGCAGCTACGTCGAGATCAAGTCGGGACGCCGGGCAACGCGCCCCGACTGGCGGACCACCCAGAAGGAGGAGTGCTCCCTGGCCGTGGCTCTGGTGCTCGACGAGAGCGGGTCGATGTGCGGGTCGCGGATGGACGTGGCTCGTGGTGCGCTGGCCATCGCCTCCTCTATGGACCAGCTGGGCGCTCCGTGCCTGGTGGTGGGTCCGCGTGGTGGGGGCGGCTGGGGTAGCAGCGTCGACCAGTACCGTGACGACGGCTCGGTTCGCTTCCACCGGAGCCAGTCGATCATCCTGGACGTCTTCAAGGACTGGGAGGAGCCCCTCAACAAGTGTCTGGCCCGCTTCGCCCACGTGCAGGCACGCGGTGGAACGCCCCTGAGCGACGGCATCCAGTACGCTCTGCAGGAGCTGAACACGCGTCCTGAGCGTCACCGGGTGGTCATCGTCATCACCGACGGGGTCCCCAACTGCTCTGCGGTGGTCCGGCGCCAGATTCGCATCGCCCGTGAGGCCAAGGTCGAGATCATCGGCGTCGGCATTGACGACGAAGGGTGCGATGAGGTCCCCTTGCTGTTCCCCATGAACGTCTGCGTGCGCAACGTGGCCGACCTTCCCCCGAAGCTGCTCGGCATCCTGACGGGCATCATGTTCCCGAAGCGCGGGCAGAAGATCCAGCTCGAACACAAGGTGGGACGGTGATGAGCCCCCTCGAACTGAAGAAGGGCGAGGTCGTTGCCACCTTGCTCGCACTGACCCGTGCTCAGAATCTGAAGTGGCGAGTGTCCGGTCGGTACGGAAACCCGCGAGCCGACTTCGGCGAGGGGTTCGTATCGCTGAGGGTAGTCTACCAGACCCCTCCGAGCTTGCAGAGGAGCAGGCGGTGCGATACTCCGACGTGATCAACTTCATGGACCAAGGTTTAGCCAGTCTGAAGGCTTCCCCCGGCGACGGGCGGACGTAAGTGTACTCGAGGGGATGCCCCCCTTGCCTGCGAGCGGCTTGCCGCCACCGGAGTCTGCCGTGACCACGAACGCCCTTGCCTCCTGCGCTGCCCTCGCCGCCTCCCTCGCTGGGATGCGCGCCTCGGCCACCTTCACCGGCATCATCTACCGTCTGGGCGGCTCCGAGAAAGGACGCGGCGCGGACCGCAAGCTCTACGGCGACCACCTGGTCCACGACACCGTCGTCACCGGCTTCAAGTACCACAACCTGGTCAAGCGCGACCAGGCCCTCCTCCTCGGCGTCAAGATGGCCGACCTGAAGGCCTGGGCGGCTGGCGGATACACCGCCTACGACAACCCGCGCCGGAAGGACGCCGTCGAGGTCCCCGTGACCCTGGCCGACTTCCAGACCGCGATGCGCGAGCTGACCGAGTCCGCTGACCGCACCCTCTCCGGGACGAACACCTCCACCAGCGAGCACGTCTACGAGCCCCTGGTGGTCGACGGCTCGAACGTGCGGGGCTGCAAGGTCTACGTCGGCCCCACCGACCCCACCAAGAAGGCGAAGGCCCCCGTGGGCACGGTCTACCTGAGCGGTCTCCGCGTCGGCCGCACCGTCCTGGAAGAGGCTGCCAACGGCCCCGTCCCCCACGGCAAGAGCGGCGCGGTGCCCACCGCCAAGCGGATCATCTCCGCGAAGCTGAAGCTCCCCTCCCGCCGCTACGTCACCTACAAGCTGGCTGCGGGCCCCGAGGCGGGCTGGGTCCTCAACGTCGGCGGGCTGGCTGCCTCGGCCGCTGACGCTGCTGGTGTGACCCTGGACCCGGCTCTGGTCGAGTCCGCCAAGCTCGCCCTGGTCGGCTGATGTCGCTGGAACTGGCCCTCCGAAGGCTGGAACTGGTTCGCAGGGGCTCCCCGACCGAGAACGAGGAGCCCCTGCTCTCCCAGTTCCGAGACATCCTCACCTTCCTGCTCGGGGTGCCCCCGGCCATGCCCCTGCGAGCCGTAGCGGGTCTCTTCAAGAACCCAGGCACCGCCTACCTCTGTCCCAAGTGTGTGCGACGCCTCGACGGTCCGGGGTCCGTTGACTCCCTCTGCCGGGGGTGCGGGAAGTTCCCCTGGCCTGCTCCGGTGGTGCTAACTGTGCCCTCCTGCCGTTTGGCCAACCCTCCTGGGGCCTACCCAGTCCCCCCAGAGGTCGTGGCGGAGGGACTGTCCGAGGTGGCCTGCTATCTGGCAACGGCGGAGGAGATGTTCTTGCTGGGTGCTCAGACGGGCTATACCGACTGGAGTTTGTGAGAGGGGTTCCCTGATCCCCCCAGCGACGTAATAGACTCGAAGGCCCCGGTTGCGTGGCCTGTCTAATCAACCCCGCGCCTCCCCTCCCCGTCTTGTGGGACTCAGGCCACGGAGAGATCAAAGTGAAGCTTCAGCTTACCCCATTCGCCGCCCGTCGCTACGCTGCGATCCTCCCCGACGAGAACCGAGCGGACGGCTCCACCTGGATGATCACCCGGACTGCGAGCCGGGTCGTCGAGATCTTCGCCCAGGAAAACCACGACCCCTTCACTCGGCGCGATGTGGCTGCCGTCATGTGCGAGCGCGGGTGGGCCAAGGAAGACCTCCAGAAGGATCCCGGGTATGACGCTCTGAGCCAGGCGATCAACGGGATCCCTTCGCAGGGTCGCGGCTACTACACCCAGGGCTCCCGCGTAGGAACCCCAGTCCACTGGGCTGCTCCCGGTCCGACTCCCTCCGCGCCCCCTGCTTCCCGGAAGGCTCTTGTGCCTGTGACCCAGTACTCGGTCGAGATCGCTGCCAAGGCTGGCGTGAGCTGGACCCCGGACATCCCCGAGCCCGTCGACGGCGGCTGGTACGACCTTGACGCTGGTCTGCGTCGGATGGCCGTGGCCCAGACCCCGTGCTTCGGATACTACGACGCCGAGGACTCCACCTGTGCCTCCTGCCCCCTGGCTGTGAACTGCGCCAACGCGGTCCTGGCCAACCTGGAAGCCGTCGCCGAGACCCTGAACCTGCGCACCGAAGCCAGCATCACTGCGGCCCAGGACAAGGCCGATGCTGCCGCTGCCGCTGCCGCCCGCCAGAAGGCTGCCGCTGCCGCCCCTTCCCCGAAGCCTGCCCCGGCTCCCCCGAAGCCTGCTCCGGCTCCGAAGGGTCCTCTGTCCTGGCCCAAGGGCTTCAAGCCCCTTCCTGACCCCCTCCCCTGGGCTGGCGTCTGCTCTGGCTGCCGCGCTGCCACCGACATCGGAAGCTTCGTCATCCACGTGAGCATCGGAAGCAACCAGGGCATGTACCACGAAGCCTGCGCCCGCAAGGTCGCGGGAATCTAACCGGAGGATGACATGAACCCCGAATACGACATCGGCTCCCTGCTCTCCCTCTCTGAGTACATGCAAACAAACCCGGAGGACTTCTCCCCAGGGCAGGTCGCTGCCCTGGGCCTTGCCCTGGCCAGGGTCCACTCCGCTGCCTCCCGGGCCCTCGAGCCCCTGAAGGAACGTCTCCGAATGGACGCCTTCACCCTCCTCGCGAACCAGGACCCGAACGACCGCCAGGTCTCCTTCGAACCCTCCGACACTGAACTCCCCTTCGACCTCGAACCGGATGAACGTGTGGTGGTCACCTTCCCCACAGCCATCCCTCGTCTCAAGAAGAGCGTCAACGGCGACGACCTCCGCGAGCTCCTCACTCCAGATGTCTTCGATTCCTACTTCACCACCCGCGTCTCCTACGTCACCCGCAAGTCCCTCTCGGAGACGGCGAATGCTCGGGTGGCCCTGGGCGCTCTCGAAGAGGTCCAGACCCTCCTGGAACACCTCGAGTCCCCGGAACCCACCCCCCGTGTCAGCTTCAAGCTGGGACGCTGAACCTACTGTGCAGGAGTACACCATGTTCAAGAACCGAGACCTCCTCGTAGATGAACCCCAGCTCCAGATCTACTCCGAGATCGAAGACGGTCCCCCCAATGAGGATGACCTCTTCCCCTGCTGGGCTCAGGCCTGCCTCGAATCCCTGGGGAGGCCTACCTCCCTCGAAGATGGTGCCCTCCCTCCCCACGTCTGGGACCTCGTCTTCGACTACTTCGACCAGATGGAACTGGAAGCCTGAAGATCTCCCTCGAGTCTCTGAGGACACACACCCTCCGATCCGCATATGCCAGAACCGGTGTAAAAACCTGCCGGTGGGGGGACCCCCTCCCCTCGAACCACATCAAAGGCGTGTGTAAAACTCAATCTCTTTTCGTAAAGGGAGGATCAACGGGGGCTGGGCTGTCTCTTTTCGTAAAGGGTGTGCCCTGAGGCATCGAGGTTCTGGGTAGGGACGTTGAGTGTGAAGCAGACCTGAGACTCTCAGGAGGGGACCCCCCATGTCGAGGGTGTTCATTCTCAGGTGAGAGGCCAAAACGCAATCCCACAGATTTTCCCGTTCCGGGAATCAGGGTGGTTTTCCTCAGGGGGGTTTGAGGAGGTCGAGGGGTACAGCGTCTTTATGACAAGACTGGCAAAGGTGTTGGTTCGGCTTCCTCGGAGGTTCAGGTGGACATTACACAACGTGGTGGCGCACCCGTTGATGGAGGTTTTGTACCAGCTGGGTTACTCGGAGCTTTCCGAGAGGGTGCACGACAGGACTCAGCCTCCTTCTGAGGACGGAGAGACTGAGGACTCGCCCGGAACGTCCTATCCAGCAGAGTGAGCACTACGGAGGTGATACCATGACCGAGCTTCTTTGCCATTTGGTGGGCGACTACGTCTTGCAGAACCATGTGATGGCAGATCGGAAGGTCCGTTCCTGGGGGTGGGCGGGGTTGCACGCGGTGTTGTACACGTTGCCGTTCTTGTTTTTGACACGGGACGTGTGGGTGCTGGGGTTCATTTGCGGGACGCACTTGATTATCGACAGGTACAGACTGGCGGGGTACTGGGTTCGGTTCTGGGGGACGGGGGTTGTGGGCTGGTTGCCCTTGCGGATCGAGCGTCTCTTGAGGCGGGGGGGCGGGGTAATGACGTTGAGTGGGGGGACGGGTCGGAACTATCGAGTGGGGGATCGTTTGCAGGTGAGGGACGCGGCTACGGAGGCAGGGAACGGTTCGTGGACCATCGCAAAGATCGAGACTCAGGTTTCGGAGGCTGGGGAGGTTAGGACGGTAACACTCACCGGATTGCCGGCGCCAGCGCCCGAGTGGATGGCGACGTGGTTGTTGATTATCGCGGACAACACGATGCACATGACGCTGAACCATCTCGCCTTGAACTGGACCCAGTTCTGGCAGTGATAATGTCCGACGCAGACCAGAGTGACGCCGATTCTAACGGTTCAGCGTCTCGGGAGACGCCGACCTCTGAGGTTCGCGCACCGCTGGAGTTGTTTTTGAGGGACGCCGGCAGGTTCCCTTTGTTGAACCGGGAGTCCGAGTTCGAGTTGGCCACGTTGATACGGGACTCTCTTGCTCTCCCAGCGGACAGAGAAGAGGCTCGATTGAGGATGGTTCAGTCGAACTACCGACTGGTGGTTTCTATCGCCAAGCGTGAGAAGAAGCTGTACTTCAGCGGGATCCCTTTGCTGGACTTGATTCAGGAGGGGGTCTTCGGTTTGATGAAGGCAGTGGAGAAGTTCGACCCGAACCGGGGCTTCAAGTTCTCCACGTATTCTTCCTGGTGGATTCGACAGAGCATTCATCGGGCAGGGCAGCTGGACCGACAGATCCACACGCCGATCTACATGCAGGAGAGTTTCACCAACATCAAGCGAGCGCAGGGGGAGATGTCCGTTGATTCCGAGGACGAGATTGCACATTTGCTCGGCTGGACGGTGGACAAGCTGAGAAAGATCCAGGGGTACACGCACCGTATTCTTTCTCTGGAGACTCCATTGACCCACGGGAGGGGCAAGCCTCGTCGTCTGGAGGACGTCATTCCAGACGAGGCTTCTTCGCAGGAGGAGGACTTGATAGAGAGGGACTTGCGACTCTACTTGTTTTGGCAGATGGACAGGGCATTGACCTCTCGGGAGCGGGAGGTCTTAGTCTTGCGGTACGGTCTGGACGACAAGGGGAGTCGCACGCTGGCGGGAGCAGCCGAGGAACTCGGCACGGACTTGAGTCGGGAGCGGGTTCGCCAGATTCAGAAGCTGGCCGAGAAGAAGCTCAAGTGCGCCATCGGTTTCGAGCCGGGGCTCCTCGAATAATGAGGGGTTCCCGGGGACGGTTGGGGACGTAATCTGAATGAACTGCCAGAGAGGAACTCCAGCCCTTTGAGGTGCGCTTTGAGTAAGCACAAGGTCTATCCCATGCCCCCCGGTGATCGCAGGCATTTCGGCGAGGAATCGCGTCTGCGCTATGACCGGACCCCCCTAAACCTAAAAAAGAGCATCACTGTACTGGTGGGCGCGGGTCCCGCTGTAGGTGTTCGTGTGCGCCACCTTGTCGGCAACTGGGAAGGGATCGTGGTCGAGCGACCCGCAGACGCCAACCCCAGCAGCGTGTCCGCTGATGCGGTCTGGATTCTCCCGGACGTGTGCGCCATGTTCCCGAAGCCGAAGCCGGGCTCGAACAGTCTCCAGTCTCTGTTCCAGGACTTCGTCTGGGACGGCAAGGGGGACGACATCCCGCTCTTCTCGACCCCATGAAGCCGCATCACCTCATCCTTGTTCCCCCGGAACGGCTGAGTCCTCTCCTGGCCCCTTCGGACTGGGGAGGTCTTCCTCCGGTAGCGGTCGAGTGGGGCATCACCGAGGCGGGTCTGTTGAGCTACACGGGAGGTCAGACCTGGTTCCACGCCCGGACGAGTCTGCCCGGACACCCGACTGTTCTGCGGCGAGGACTGGTTCTGGCTTCAGAGGGGGAGCCTCTCGCTGACGGCCTGGACCGACTGTGGCGCACGTTCCCCTCCGTCTTCAACCCGACGAGTGGGCGGACGTTCGTCTTCGCCGCATTGCGCGGAGGGTCTCAAGCAGTACACCTGGACGACCACGTTCTCATCTTCCTGGACGGGAACAAGCACGAGATCGTTAAGTGCATCGACTGCCAGGAGTGGAAGCTCAAGTCGGAGACTGCCCTGCTGCCGGACCCAGACGGTCCCCAGTACACGTGCCTCCCTTGCCGCGACCATTTCTGCAAGAAGTGCGGCCACGAGTTCGACTCCGAGGACCACGAGCTGGAGTGCATCGAGGAGGTGTTCGGGTGAGTAGCCTGACGCGATGCAACTACTGCGTCCTGCAGGACATCAAGCGGGAGGCCCTGGGGGCTATGCCTCGGAAGGTGGTGACATTCAAGCGGGAACAGGAGAAGAAGACGCGTCCCGGAGAACCACCCGCCCCCGTCTGGATCGGGGTCTATGTAGACGGGAGCCGGGTGGCGTCCTTTCTGTTCCTCACCGAGACTTGCGTCTGCTAAACAGGGGTTCCCTCGGCGGGGCCCCGACGTAACTCTCTGGTAGGAGAGTTCGCATGCGAGTGTCCGGATGGCTCACCGAGACTGAGCAAGCTCAGGTCTTGCAAAGCTCCCCCCTGAAGGGGATCGTCCCAGACGAGGAGATCCTACAGAAGGCAGCGGCGAAGATCAAGAAGTGGCACAACCCTGCGGACTACGACACGAGCGTGTGCCACTGGCTCGCCCTCATGCTGGACTACCTGGTTGAGGACGACCGCTGGAGTAACTGGGTGCGTCAGACCACCTACAAGTACGTCGACGGCAAGCGGGTAATGGTGACCAAGGAGATGCTGCACCGGGCTGTGCGCGACTACGCTCTGGAGAACAACCTCGAGCGCCAGCAGGACCCGGAGTGGAACATCTTCGACCGCGACCAGCAGATGGCATGCTTCGCCTTTCTGGGCGAGACCCCGTACCAGCAGTGGGTGGTGTGCGGCAAGCCCGCCGAGGACGCCCTCTACTTGTTCCAGGAAGAACTGTTGGAGTTGGCCGGGGGGATCGCGGACGCCGAAGCAATGGCCCGCAACATCCGCGAGCACTACACCAATGCGTTCGCTCTGTGGGAGAAGACTCGGGACGCCTTGCCCATCGAGAGCAACCCCAGCTTCCTGATCACCAGTGACGGCAAGACGCTCCCCCAGCGGAGCGCCCGTAGGTTCTTTTCACCTGAGGAGATCGAGGCCCTGGTGGGTAGTCCACTGCACACCTCCCGGCTCTTCTCGACCCCGGAGGGCAAGACCTTCCGGTGCTACCACCGCAAAGAAACAACTGCTGGGAGGAACGAGGTCGCGAGCGCCATCGTAGGGGTGGCCCTCTTCGGGGATGTGCTGGTTGTACCCGAGCCTTGAAGGGTTCCCTGAACCTATGCCCGACGTAACCTCGACACACAGGAGTGTCCCATGACCCGTTCTACGAAGTCGTACCTGATCAGCGTCGCTGACGGCGTTGATGTTGTCGAGCCTGCCAACGGCAAGGACTGGACCCTGGGGGAGCTCCAGGGTCTGGTGGGCGGGATGATCGAGGTCATCTACAGACTGCCCGCCGCGAAGCCCGGCATGATCGCCGTGGTCAACGAGGAGGGTCTCCTCCGGGGCCTGCCCTTCAACCCGGTCGCCTCCGAGATGGCCTCGCGCTCTCTCACTGGCCCGGTGGTCCTTATCCCCGAGCACACTCTGAAGTAGGACTGCCCTGTGGGCTGGAGTTACGCCGTCACCTGCAAGTCCGGAAAGGCTCGGGACCAGATGTGGTCCTTCCTTGAGGAGGAGTTCCGTCCGGCGACCGAGGCTCTGGGAGAGTTCTTGGCCGTGGTCTTCAGCCGGGGCTACCCCATGCACCTATGCGCGGGGGAGCACCTTTCCTACGACGGTGCGGGGGGGCGCAGCAAGATCGGCGCCAACAACGGGTGCGAGTACGAGCGCCAGGTGTTGCAGTGGGTCGCCTCAAAGGTCGGTCGTCGTCGGAAGCTGGGTCGGTTGAAGGCCCCCACCCTGTACTACACCTATGACGGCAAGTGCGTCCCTATCCTTCTGGCCTCAGAGCCGGAGAACCACCCGCCCTCTCACACCCACGTTGTCGTTGACGACATCGGGTTCTCGCGGATCGCTCGGCCCTGGGACACCGCGCTCCCCTCCAGTGTGTCCGGAATCAAGAACCGTCTGGGTGACGCGTTCGTGAGACGCTACCCACGGGGGGAGAAGATGATCCGCGCTGAGCTTCTGCGCCTTGACGCTGCCTGGGCAGCTCACACTACCTGAACCTGTGGAGACACTCATGTTCCCTATCCGCTGCTGCGCCTGCCTGGAACTTCGGGACGCCTCGGACATCGATGTGAGGCAACTGGACGAGACTCCACCCGACCTCGTTCCCGGCACTTTCCTTTCCAACTTCCAGTACTGCAACGACCGACCCGCCTGCAAGGCGGTCGCCGAAAAGTGGACTGGATACCTCTTCCCGAACAGAGCCTCCGATGACGACCCCGGCTCCGCCTGATACCCTCTACCACTTCACGTCCCGAGCCTACCTGCCCGGGATCATGCGAGAGGGCATCACCCGAGGGGACATCGCTTCCTCTCCCATGGAGGGCTACTGCGCACCGACCCTGACCACTGATCCCGACTGGAAGCGACAGGTCTGGGCGCACGGAGTCCGGACGCGGCTGGACAAACTGGCAGTCCGCCTCACGGTACAAATCCCCTGGGGTCAGGTCCGCAAGCTCGTACTATGGTCTGAGGAGCTTCGTCGGATGGGGGCCGAGGAGTACTGGATCAATACCCAAGGGACGGACGCGGAAACAGGAGACGCCCAGCACCCAAACTGGTGGGTCTTTCTGGGTGTGGTAGAGCCTCAATGGATCAAGGAGATCGAGGTCTCCCCGGAGGCTTCGGACTTCAAGTGGAGTGTCTTCCGGGGGATGACTGCCTTCCACCGTTTGAAGTACTCAACGCCTATCGGGACGGCTGGACCAGTAACTCGGCGGGAAGAGCCTATCGCAGAGGCCCTCTCTAAGATGGGTCACTGGCCGCTGCCGGACTACCTCATGGGCAACGGTCGGAACGCAACCCCCTGGGCTGGACTGCGCGGGAACCTCTTGCGGGAGATTGCCGGTACGCCTCCCGCAGAGGCGGGACCCCTGGCCCGAGCGCACTTCGAACGAGCCGGAATCTCCCAGGCTTGGGGCCGGGAGAGCCGGAACGCTCTTGGCAGCTATTTCCGGGGACTGTCCCACTGGATTCACGGCCCCCGGAAGATGGTCAAGCTGACTCCGGACAGCTATGAGCTTCTGAAGGAACAGGCTCCCCGGTGGCATGCGTTGCCCAAGGACTCGCCTCTGGCTCCCTGGAAGCGCGGGGTCATGATGGCGATGCCGAACAAGAACCGGGTCCCCCTCCTGATCTACGCGGAGCCCATGACCTCCCTGGACGAGACTGAGCGGGATCTGACCTTTGGCATCAACTACATGGCCTGGTACCAGAATCTCGAGGGTGTCTGGGAGGTTCCTGGGGTCATCGGCGGAGACGGGGCTCGCGAAGACTTGCTCTACTGGACCTCCCTGGACGAGGCTCTCGGAGTAGGCACCGACCTATTGGTGGCTTCGGACGGGACACGGCTCTCCCTTCGGGATGCCCTCCACGTTGCCGTGAACGCCCTGGCTGCCCTGCACCAGGAACCGCGAATCCTACTCGGAACCCGAGGACGCAAGAAAGGTCGCGGTCGTCGCGGTGCTGTCTCCGGGATGAAGCGTCTCACCCTGGACATTCAGGGATTGCGCCTGATTACTCGCCGTTGGGTTACCCTGGACGAGGCCGTCGCGGAGGAAGAGAAGAAGCGGCAGGAGGCAGTCAACCGGCTGGCCCCGTGCCTGCACACGGTGGAACCCCACTACTTCCGAGTCTGGGTGAACAAGCCCCTCGAGCACGAGCATGTCCTCGAAACCCGGACGAAGACTCGGGTGGTGAAGGGGAAGCCCGTCACCTACACCCAGTTCAAGGTGAAGCGCATGCGAGGCCGGTTCGGCTCCTACGCCCGAGGCGGAGACCTTCGAGCGAAGGAAGCTAAGATGGTCACCGGAATCGGCGATCTGTGAGGGTTCCCCGATAGGTTCCCCGACGTAAGAGAAGTGCAGCCCGGAGTGTACCCATGGCCCGTCGCATCACCCGAAAGCGTCTCCACTCCAAGTTCCGTATCGGCCAGCGTGTCGCTGTGGACGGAGACTACAACGGAGACTACTTCGGAACCGTCGTGCGCCAGGAGCGGGTCACCAAGCCCGCGAGTAGCCACGACCCCGCGCTCCAGACCCACGCGGGCACCATCGTCCTGGTGGACCGCTGGGAAGGCTCAGACTTCCTGGGGAGCGACCGTTTCGAGATTCAGGCCTGGGACTCAGAGACCCGGAGTGTTTCGTGAAGACCAAGCCCAACTACAAGGCATTCGCAAAGGACCTGATGAAGCTCTGCGCGAAGCACGGCGTGAGGCTGTCGGCCTGTCATATGGGTAACGTCTTCCTGGGGTCCGCTTCCGAGAGGCGGGGGGTCCGCTTCGACGACTTCCAGGCGTCACCCACCAGGGTGGTCTTGGGAGACCCCGAGTACGCCGCCTTGAACAACGATCGGAAGTCCTGCATCGTCGTGGAGAAGTGAGCATGTCACCTGAAGAACTCCGCGAGGCACTCCACAAGGCACTCCCGAGTCTCCTGAAGGAGCACCTCGAGGTGGGTGTGGACGTGACGCCCCAGTACGCTCAAGCAGGGGACGGTCACTGGAGCCAAATCCGAACCACCGTCACCTACGCGGGGGTCGAGGTCTACGAGCACATCGGAGAGTTCGACCTGGCCAACGAAGACTTCTGCCGAGGAGACCACTGATGGACTTCCTCGAGAAGCTTCACGCCTTCATCCGCAGCGAGACCCACTGCTGGAACATCTCTCTGGCAAGCGCCACGGAGTACGTCCGGGGTGGAGTTGTCGAGGAGACGGAGACTACCGACCGGTGGACTGAACTGGCGACCGCCCTGGAGGACCCCACGCCCGAAGACATCCAGGTGCTTGAGGTAGCGGTCAGCGGGACCTGGAAGGAGCATATCTGATGGGCTACGGGGTCTACACCGACGAGATGAAGGCACTCGTAGCTGAGCTGGTCCGGGGCAAGGAAGTCTGGGACCTCGGCGCGGGCAACCTGTCCGGCACCCGCATGATGCTCAGAATGGGAGCCGCTCGGGTGTACGCGGTCGACAAAGAGGACTTCCGCCTGGAGTGCACTCCCCGGAACACGACCCTCCTCACCTGTCCGTTCGCGGATCTGACCCTGGGGGACACGGAGATCGATGTAGCTCTGGTAGCGTGGCCGGTGAACCGTTCGCTGCCGGGTCTCGTGTCTATTCTGGAGCGGGCACGCACGGTCGTCTATCTGGGGAGCAACGTCGGCGGAGATGCCTGCGGGTGGCCGGGTCTGTTCCGCTACCTTGCTGGCCGCGAGCTTCTGGAAGAGGTTCCGCATCGCCGCAACAGCCTGCTGGTCTACGGAGCCCCCACAGAGGAACGCTTCTCAGGGCTTCTCGCAGTGGAGGAGGCTGCGGCCTTGAACGGGGCCCTTGTTAGCTACGAAGAGGCGCGGAGAGCCTACTCGGGGGCGTAGAATACACTTGCCCCGTAGTAGAGTGAAGAAGGAACCCGTGAGCAACGACAAGGACAACATCATGAAGATGGCCGAAGCCCTGGCCCAACTGGCCGACAAGGTGCCGAACGTATTCATCATGGCCCCCCAGGCGGAGGCCACCGGCATCGCCGTAGAGAACCCTACGTGGGTCTGGGAGGAAGATTTCGCCGTCGCCCGATCGGGGGACCGGTGCCCTATCTGGGGCGACCGTCTCCCGTACAAGTCGGCCACGGTAGTCGTGCCTGCCTTGCTTCTCAACGAGGCGGTCTTCTCCCTGGAGTACGTCCACGGGACTGGATGTGTTTCGCGACATCAACTCCTCCCGGACGGTACCATGGCCCTCCGCTCCGACTACCAGTGCTGGTGATCTGATGTCCGACAAGACCGACCGTGAGAAGGCTCGCCGCGAAGAGGAAGCTCGGAAGCGGGCTGCAGATTCCGAGCGTCGCCTGCGCCAACCCTCTGAGTGGATCCGAGGTGCTCCGCGAGGACCTCGAGAGACCAACGACACCTCGGGCGATTGATAACTGTGTCTGACTCTCAGCTGGTGACGCCCGACTGGGTTCAGGCGCACATCGACTCTCGGCCTGGTCCGGGGTGGGCGTACCCCTTCGTCGTCACCTGGGCTCATCCCCTGATCGCGGAGGGTGTGCAGTGCTTCTTCTGCGAGAAGGGCTTCTTTCACACGTACCCTTCCTCCTACGGGATCCCGATGCCCTTCATGAGCCACGAGGACGGCCCTCGGTGGATCTACTACCACCGGTCCTGCCTCCTCAAGGTGGTCGGGATTGAGCCCTCGCCCTGAGGAAAAGCAGATGAATGACTGCGGACGCGAGTGCTACATCATCGGGGGCCCCTGGATCGCCGAGGACCCGGACTGTCCGGTTCACGGAGCAGAGGCTGTCGCCGAGCGTGAACGGCAGGTCGCCGAGCGTGAGGATCTGCAGGAAGCTCTCAAGACGGCCCTGGCACGGGCCTCCGTCTTGGAGGAGCGTCTCGGCCGGGTCACCGCATCCCTGACTGTCCTGGTCGAGGCCCTCCCCTTTGCGCGTCCTCCTCTCAGTCAGAAGGCGTTCTCCGCTCTGGTCGACGCGAAGGCTGTGCTCCGGGAGGACTGATGGGACGGCCACCGCGCATAGAAGAACCGAACCACTTCCTGGCTGAGCACTTTGACGGCGACCCGACCAAGCGCTGGCACGGGTTCTACGTGCTACACATGCCTGGGGTCACCGGGCTGCATGCACCATCCATGGTAAAGGTCTTCCCCGCGCCCGAAGGCTCCGACTCTCCGTACTGGGGTTGGGAAGACATCAAGACACCCGGTCTATACAGCATGATTCAGCCGTCGCACATGCAGCTGGAAATGTGCTTCTACGGGCTTGACGCCGCCGAGAAGGCGGGGCAGGGACGCCGAGTGCAACTCCTGGTGGAAGAGGTACTTCCCTGGGAGAGGGTTTCCGCAGAAGCTCTCAAGACGTTTTCAGGGAAAGGAGTTGGCATGAGCAAGACCAGAGGGTACATCCCAGACACCGTCCTTCTTTTTCGGAGGGGTGCTCCCAACCAGCCTGAGGGCACCCCGTGCTTCGTCGTGCGGACGGGCGGAACTGAGACTGCGATGCGGAACGCCCAGAGTTGGGTACGCAACAACCGCTGGGGGCACCGCAAGCACCCTGAGCCGGACATCGTTCCTGTCGAGGCCCCCAACGAACCCCGTGGCGGGTTCAAGCTCGTTGGCGCAGAGCAGCGCGGCGAGGGTGGCCGGGCCTGGAAGGTCATCACTCCGGACGGAGACCTGGTTGACATGCGGGAGGACGTGTTCCTTCCCATCCTCCTGAAGAAGGGGCTCCCAGCGAGCGGGATCATCAAGGCGAAGTTCCAGTGGTGTCAGAACGGCAGCCAGCTGCGCCTCGAGGAAGTCGGCTCCGCCCAGCACAAGCAGTACCAGACGGAGGTGGAATCCACCACCGCCCGCGAGAGGAAGAAGCGCGAGCAGAAACTCCATCGGCCGAAGTACCTCGGGCTCAGGGAGCTTGAGGTCGGACTCGTGTACGAGTTCGAACAGTATGGGGCCAAGTACAAGATGGTGTATCTGGGCCGTCTTCGATACGAGGGCAAGATCAAGACCGCCTGGATCGCCCCCTCCGCAATCCCCCGCTTGAAGACGGGCCACGCTCAGGTCGCAGAGATGCGTTCCGGTTCCCAGGCTCGCAGGCTTGTGAAGGGACTCACCCCACAGGTGCGCCAGCAGCTTTTGAACAATCTCCCGGAGAAGCGAGCCCTGCTCGCTTGCTGGACGAACGGCTCAGGCGCGGTACTGCCCGATGGGGGCTACTCCTACGACCGGGACAGGACCCCTCTCGAAGTTGATTGGCTATGACACGGCACTGCACAACGCACGGCAGATACCACGGCGACAGCTGCTCTGACTGCAGGCGGGCGGAGCAGCGCCAGGAACGACGGGAGGAAGAGCGTCTTGATGTTCGCTATTCGGGGTTGAGAACAGAGGCTTCCCTGAGGCTGCCGAGGACGTAACTGAAGCGTAGGAGTCACTCCATGTGTGAACACGCTTCAAAGCCCAGCCGCCTCAAGAAGGCAGGCAAGTGGGGCCTGGTCCTCTTCGTCCTCCATCTGATGGTGCACGAGGTCCCGATTCTGATCGGCGTCGGTGCGCTGGCCCACAGCCACTTCCACAGCCACGGGGAGACCCCGTGATGTACAAGACCGTCTACACCATGGCCGGGCGAGGAAGTTTCCCTGTGGACATGCTCCGGCGTGACCGATGCTTCCCCGCGACCGAGCGGGACTCTATGACCATCGCCGCCGCCGATAGCGTGGCGTCGTTCTCTCGGGACCTCGCCAATCTCCCGAAGGTCACGCTGTGCGCCTACCACGAATATCCCGACTGGGAGCCGAACTTCAGCCGATGGGCCAGCTTCGACTGGGGCCTGGTCTCTCTTCAGGCTCCCGAACTTCTCGACGACTAAGCAGGAGGATCTCATGTCCGACTCCGTGATGACCGTGTTCCACGCGAAGCGTCCCAGCTGGGGTGCTGAGGACCGCCCGTTTGTTGAGGGTGAGTACGACCTGGTCGCGCTCGTGGACGGGGACGACCTTTCCTGGGCCTTCCAGGCAACCAACCACATCGACCACCCCTGGTGGGACAACGACGGCGTGATCGTCGTGGGCGAGAAGAACCGACGCTCCACCAGCGTGGGGGACGTGGTCATGCTCAAGGGCGTTGCCCACCGCTGTACCTCGTTCGGGTGGGAGCCTGTAGCTACCTCCACCGTGGAGGGTTGAGGGTGGGGCACTACATCGGCATGCGGTTCTCCGCCCCTCTCAACGACGAGGGTCGACGCCTGGTCGAGTGCGTGCTGGAGCCCGCCAGCGCAGGGGACTGGTTAGCAGCCAGCCGCATGTTCACGAAGCCCGCGCTCGACCGCTTCGCCCGGATGGATCGAGCGAAGGCTATCCCCATCGGGTTCCCGCAGGGAATGCCCACGGAATGGGAGGGCTGGTCGAACCTTTCGGACCCAGACTGTTACGTGTGGCAGGGCGCGTGCGCTCTAAAGAACGGGGCGCGGGATACCTTGTACTTCTTCCTGGAGAAGGTTCTGCCGATGTTCCTGTCGCGCCCCGCCTTCGTTGAAATCTACGACGAGGAATGGGGCACCATGGAGCCATGTAGAGATGTTATCCAGCCGGGGGAGAGTTACAAACTCCAGTTGGTGTAGAGCTTCCCTCAGCGACGGGCCGACGTAACTCATTTCGGAGGCCCCGTGCGAATCCTACACACCAGCGACCTGCACCTCACGCCCCAGCGGCTGGTTGAGTTGCTGACAGTTCTGGAGGGTCAGGACTTCGACATGTGGCTCGACACGGGCGACTTCCTTCCGAGCCTCGGCCGCAAGGCTGGCGACCGCGTCGACCCCGAGGCCGAAGTCACGCACCAGCGTCAGTTCGCCAGTCTCAAGCGGCTGGCGGCTCGGTTCGCGGAGCGCCTCGACGGTCGGCCCCTCGTGTCCATCCCTGGGAACCACTGCTACGTCAAGATGGCGGATGTCATCGAGGGTGTGCACGAGGTCACCCCGGACGGGATCGAGGTCGCGGGGGTCCGCATCGCGGGTTTCCGGAACGTGCCCTACATCGCGGACGAGTGGGTGGGTGAGACCCAGAGCCAGGACCTCCGCCAGGTGGTCGAGCGGGTTCTCGCCTCTGGAGCCACGATCATGGCGAACCACGCCCCGGTCGCGGGCATCCTGGACGAGACTGGGAACAGCTACCAGTACGGTGTGCCCCAGCTGTCCACGAGTCTGTTCTACCAGCCCCACGGCTTCACCCACATCTTCCACGGCCACGCGCACGTCAGCGGCGGGCAGACCATGACGGAGGCGGGGATGAAGTTCATCAACGGTGCGGGCCACGCTCGCATCCACACCGTCTAAAACGTCGTCTGGGTAGGGTTCCCTCTCCACCCAGACGACGTAACGGTAGTGCCACCCTCTACGGAGCCCGAACAATGACACCGACCCAAGTCGCCGAGAAGTGGGGATACACCGAAGCCGAGGTCCTCACTCTGCGTGAGCGCATGTGCAACGTGTGGAGCTACCTTGCAGGCGACTGCTACGAGTTCATGGACGACCCCGATGATGAATCGGGCCAGGTCGAACTCATCGTCGACGCCGACCGCCTCCGCTCCCACTGGGGGGCAGGCGACGAGGACCTCTGCGTCCGCTTCTACCGGGACCTCTCGGAGCACCCGCTCTCCAAGGCATCGGACCGATGGGACGCTCTTCCCATGGACATCTACACCGCTCGGCGTTCGCGCTAAGACCTCAAGGAGTTCCTCATGACCCACCCGCCCGCCATCCGCTTCCCCCGGACCCCGGAGGGTCTCCCGGAGGAGAAGCTGATCGAGATCGTCGTCGCCGCCGTCAAGGTGCACGAGGCTTTCGGCACCCCCTACAGCACCCTCCTCGGGGACTGGTACCCCGCTCATGCCTCCCACTGGATCGGCCGCGCTGTCACGGCGGGTCTCCTGCCTGAAGGTACAACCTCATGAGCACCCCGGCACCACTCTCAACGGCACCCAAGGCCGATGTCCTCCGCCTGCTGGAGGAGACCTCCCTCGAGGGCTACACCGTCATGTGCGACCCAACGTGGGCCCGCCTTGCGGGTCTGGCGGGCCGGGTCCTCTCCACGGAGCGAGCCCTTCGAGCCCGAGCCGAGGAGCTGGGTATCGACCTTGCACCGTATCCGAACGCCGACCTGGCCGAGCGCACTTTGGGAGCGTAGAGGTTTCCCTCTCAGGTTCCCGGACGTAACTCTGGTGTAGGAGCGATCATGTCCCGCGATTTCCCAGCTCGCCGAGAGAAGCCCTGGCCCCTGCCATCCCGGCAGGGGCGGGTCGGAGCTTCTCATGTCTACTTCTTCTCGCGGTCGCGCTTGGCGTCGCGCTCAGTCTGATCGCGCTCGCGCTCGCGCTCGTCGTACCGTTCGTCTTTGGGGTGGTGCTACTGCTGCTCCTGGCTCTCGCTATCGCGACCCTGATGCCTTTCCTGTTTGGTTTGGCGTTTGCGTCTCTACCCATTGTCTTCCGGGCTCTCAGGGTTGTACTCAGTCTTGTTGTTGCCCCCCCGCTCGCCATGTGGTTCGCGCTGATCTTGCCTTCTCTGAGGGCCTGGTTGAGGCGGGTCTTCGCTAAGGGCTTCCCCCTCGACCCTCCGGACGTAACTCACTCAAAGGAGCGTGTACTGTGCGCAAGACCCCTCTGAAGAGCCTCCACCAGACCGAGAGCTACGCAGCCGACGGCCACGCCTTCTCGGTGCGGCTCCGCTTCAAGGGCTGGAACTCGAAGCGCAACTGTCGCAGCGACTGCTGGTGGCGGCTGGAATACGACGGAAAGGGCGAAGCCCGTTGTACCTGGGGCAAGACGGGCAGTCGTGGGAACTTCAGCAAGCCCAAGCTCATGGGACTCTGGGTCGGCCTGGACAAGGCCCGCGAGAAGGTCGGCAACGGCTACGTGCTTCAGTCGGACAGCTGGGGCGCGGACCCCGCGCCCCCCGCGCCCCCCGCGCCCCCCGCGCCCCCCGCGCCTCACCCGCTGGCGGGCCTGCCGGCTCCCTTCTGCAACATCCGGTCTGTCCGGGCGGCTGTGGGGGTCTGGGAGGCTCTCGACGGCGCTGGGAACGTGGTGATGAAGCTGACGGCAGAGAGCGCAGCGGACCTCACGGTCAAGCTGGCAGCCGCGTGAGAGGAGGGTTCCCTGCCTATACTGACGGCGTAAGGTAGGTGGAGGGAAGCATGGCCACCAAGATTCTGAAGGGTGCAAAGGTTGTTGTCCGGGCGGGTGCCGAGTTGTGGCGTCCCGTGACCGCTGCGGAAGTGCAGGCCTGGCGCGACGGCCCGGACAGCAAGGGGATGACCGACGGCGGGGAGACGAAGCTTCCTCCGACGCACACCTTCCGCTACGCCGACGGCGGGGACACCTACCGGGTGAACCGCGCCCGAGTGTCTGCCACGCGAAGCTACCGCACGGTGAGTGGCTGCGCTCTGGTCTACGATAACGAGGGCGTTCTCTGGAGCGTCTACCGCGACAACCTCGCATTCCTGGAGGCTTGACATGACCTGGATTGACCGACTGGAGCAGCTCCGCCGAGAGCAGAACCCCAGCCGCTACGCCCCTAAGCGAGAGCGTCCTGCTCTTCGGATTCCCGCTCCTCCCCCGTACTCACGTTCCGAGGACGCGGCCCCTCAGACCGACGACAGCTCTGCTCTCGTCGACTTCAACATCGTACTCTGAGGCACCGTGGACGACATCACGAAGTTCGACCCGGAGAACGTAGGGCTCCTGGGAGCCCTGACCTTCTCAACGCTGGAGTCCATCGCAGCCCAGATGGGTCTCGAGGTTGTTCGCGCTCGGTCCGGCAAGTATTCGGAAACCGAGTTCACGGTGAGCTACACGTTCCGGACCATGTCTACTCTGACGCCGGGGATGCCCGCTGACTTCCCGACAAAGGCGATGCGTGCCGGGCTTCCCGCTGACAGCTGGGGCAAGACCTTCATCTTCAACTCGCGGGGGATCCGGACCCCATTCACCATCTCGGATATCAAGCCCCGGAATACCAAGTACCCCATCCTTGCCAGGAACCCCGAGGGCAAGAACTACAAGTTCTCCGTGGCTCAGGTGATGAGCGCGGGACTTATGGATGCGGGCGGGAAATAGTCTCCCTATGCGGTCCTTCTGTTCATGAGGACTAATCCCAGACGCGTGGCCGCCCGGTATCTGCTGAGCCAGCTACGGCAAGCTCTGGATACCTCGATGATGTCCCCCGAGGAACTCGTACGAATGGGGAACTTCCTGGCGGGCCAGGTCGGCTCCATGGACGCCGAGTCCATCGCCTTCGGGGCCTATGTCTGCGAGTCCGTGCCTGCGGATAGCCAGAACGCGGTCCGCAAACTCTTCGGCAATCTGACCCTTGCCTACAGAGCCCTGCTTATTGAGTGGTTTGAGTTCGCTCTGTTGAAGCGGGCGAACCTCGGCGGTGGCGGTCCGGGCATCCGGGTTCTCCAGAAGGGAATGGAGGCCTTCGTCGAGGCAATCCCGGAAGCCGTGGCTACTGGGAAACTCTTGCAGCTGACCCAGTTCGTCCCCGAGAATGAGTACCTCATGGCCAACGCCATGAACCCTGTAGCTGCCAAGATCCTTCGGGTTGTTCACCAGGCTGCCCTTGAAGCGGGCGTCCTTTCCGGAGGCAGGAAGGCCCGTCAGCCTGGACTGTCTGTCGAGCAAGATGTACGAGAATGGTTCTTCGGGGAGTGGTTGCCAAAGAACATTGATCGGTTCACGCGGGTCTTCACGGACTACGCACGCAACAAGCAGTCCTCCTACTCAGTCACCTTCACCCTCAAGGGAGGAAAGGTAGCGGTGAAGTTCGGGCGGAGGATCACTACCGCATGGGAAGCAGTAGAAGAGCTTCGGCATCGCTACCTTCACAAGCACGGTCGGGAGCCCTGGCTTGAGGTACTCGACCGCTTTGTAGACCTGGCAGCCGAACGATCACCCCGCAAACTGCTGTCTATCATTGACCGTATCAACAACCTGCAGCACAGCAACGGGTTGTTCATGGACCACTTCCCCAGCTCTGTGAAGTCATGGTACGGGGGATTCCTGAACGCGAAGTACCACAGCCCGCACGCGGACGAACTTGCCAAGTTCATCCCGGACGCCGATCTGAGGGATTTCCTAATCGAGGTTGCGCAGAGTGGTCGCCGCCGCCCCATGGACTGGCGCTTCACCCCCCCGCCTGCTTACGACAAGATGCAGAAGACTATGGAGGGCATGGACCAAGAGGTCAACTGGCGGGCTAAGTCCTATCCTCGCTACAAGGGCACTCTGCAGATCGACAGGTTCGATCCAGACGTGCAGCGAGGGCTGGACATTCTGAAGAAGATGCACGACAAGCGGCAGGACCTGTTCGAGTCCGAGCCCGCTTCCCCAGAGGAAGCCTCCCACCAGATGGGGGACTGGGTGGAGTGGAACCAGTCCTACCAGAAGCATCTGAAGAACACCCAGAAGGCTCTTGAGGAAGCTCGGCAGAGAATGTTGAGCACCCCTGGGTATGCCGCCGCCTGGGAGGCCAGGAACTTTCCTGAGGAGTTCCTGGCCCAGTTCCCGTGGTCTGTTCCCGGGGTGTCCTCCTCCCAATTGGCTCAGTTCCGGGTTCGCTACGGGAGGGGTTCCGGACCACGCCGTCGGACGTAATCTCATCCGGAGGTTACATGACGGAATCCCTGCGCGAAGTCGCGCCGGACCTATGGGTCAGCGACGCCTTGTCTGCCGAAGTCCTGGGTCCCGACTTCGACCTGGTGGTGGATTGCACAGGCCGAGGACCGCACAAGAACGCGCCCTGGTGCCTCTCCCAGCGCCCCTCTGGATCGACCTCCCACACTTGGGATGCGGACCAGCTGGACTTCCTCGTAGGGGAAGTGGCTCGCTCCTTGGAAGCGGGCGGCTCGGTGCTGATCCACTGCAACCGAGGAGTGAGCCGATCAACCTGCCTGGCGGCGGCTGTGCTCCTGGAACGTGGCATGTCCCGCGATGTGTACCGGGCTCTGCTCCAGACCAAGTTCCCGGGCAGTCGTATCAACACCCAGACTCAGGGCAGTCTGAAGCGCTGGTGGGATGCGAAAAAGATCTCTGGCCAGCTGGAAATAGGGGTTCCCCGGTAGTGTGGGGGACGTAACACAGTCGAAGGGAGGCCACGGGGCTTCCATCCCGACCCGCTTGCGGGCAAGGAGCTGACATGACCGTCGCCGACACCACCGCCGCCGTCAAGAAGAGCCGCCACGTCGAGCTCTACCTTGACGAAGACAAGATCATGGAGTTCATCACGGCTGGCAAGGCCATCTTCACCGTGAAGAACGCGGCCAGCGGGGGCCGCGCCACCTACCGAGTCGAGGCCGAAGGCGAGGGCGCGGAGCGCAAGTATGCCGTCGCCGCCTTCACCGGAAGCGACAACACCCACCTCAAGGGCTCGTACACCCTGATGGGCGCCATGGACGCCGACGGCACCTGGATCGCTCGCACCGAGCTGGACGAGCTGGACGAGCTGGAAGCCCACATCCTCGCGAAGGGCGACACCTGGCGCAAGTCCTTCATGAAGAACGTCCGCCGCTACGCTGCGAACGGCTGGCACCTCACCCCCAAGATGGTCAAGCGTCTGGGCATCGAGAAGCGCCGCTACAACGTGGCCGGCCACATCACCGACCGCGTCAAGCTGGCTGCCTTCCCCTGGCTCTGGAACATGCTGGCCGAGGGCTGCCCCCTGCCCGCCTCCATCGAGGTCTGGCACGAGGGCTGCTGCGCTCGCTGCGCCAAGCGTCTCACGGTCCCCGCCTCCATCGAGATGGGCTACGGTCCGGACTGCGCCGAGACCCTGGGTCGCCACGACGAGTGGAAGGCCCTGGACACCCTGCTGGGCAGCGACCTGGTGGCCTACGGCGAGAAGCTCGCTGCTCGCCGCGCCGACAAGCTCGTTGCCTGATCCCCTTCGGCCCGGGAACCTTCCCGGGCCGACCCCCTCTGGAGAGAGAACCGCATGTCCCAGAAAGGCTCCATCGCCCTGACGCCCTACGCCATCGGGCAGCACTTCGGCCCCGAAGCGCGGGCGACCCGCATCGACGACTGGACCCCCGAGGAGTTCGCCGCCATGATGGTGGAGATCCCCGAGGACCAGATCACCACGGCTCCGGGCTACGGTCCGTTCTGCATCCACATGTTCATCCCCAACTTCACGGGGGCGCTCCTGGGGGCGGTAGAGATCACCCCGGAGAACCAGCACCTGCTGAAGTCCGGGTACAAGGCTCGTCGGTCCGGGGAGCTTCCCGTTCTCACCAGGTGGTTCGAGGGCCTGACGCCTGAGCGAGCCCCCTGGCTGGACCTGATCCTGTACAACAAGGCTCAGCTCGAGAAGGAGGGCTCCCCCATCGAGGCTGACTGGGGCGTGGTGGCAATCCTCGCTCTGGGCGCTCCCGCCGAAACCCCGATGACCCCGATGACCGCGTTGCGGAACGCGCTGGGCACCCAGGAAGGCGGGTCCGGCGCGGCTCTGGACCGCGACTACTACAACCAGTGCGTTGAGTACTGGTCCACCCACGCCGTGGTCACGCTGTGAAGATCGCTTCCCACTCTTGCACCACCTGTGGGCAAGACCCGCTCACGGCTCTGGAGACCTACAACGCCACCACTTCCTACGAGATCGTTGACGGGGTGGCTCTGGAGAGCTCCTCCCAGGATGACCTGGTGGAAGTGATTCTGACCTGCGCCCAGGGCCACGAGTGGTCCGTCCCTTCGCTCAACCCCGCAGGAGCTTGACATGGACATCATCGGAGAGATCACCAAGGGCCTGCCCCGCAACCGGCGCTGGCGAGTGGAAGCAGACTTCGGTCCCATGTCCTGGCCGCGCATCCGGGAGGTTCTGGGTCTGCTTATGCGCCCCTCTCGCTGGAACGACCAGAAGGGAACCGGCGACATCGCTCACTTCCACTGCTTGCAGCAGTTTCCCCTGCGGGTAGAGATCACCTTCGACCCTCTGCCGGACGAGACCCCCCTGGCCGCGAACCTGCGGGTGAATGGGGCCCTGGCCGCGCAGGAACTTTTCTGCTCGACGAGTCTCGCCACCCTCTGCACTGAGTTCGACTGAGGCTACCATGAAGAGCATCCGCGACAAGATTGTGACCCTCCTCGAGGGTGTCCCCTTCGCCCGCTGGCAGGGCCACTACAAGGTCCCCGAGTACATTGAGGGCACCTGGGCGAAGGGCTCCCGCGTCAAGGTGGTCATGGAGTCCCGGTTCTGGGACATCGGCATCACCGACGACCTTGAGGCAGAGAACGGCTACCACGCCCGTATCTCCCCCGCCCTCGTTACCTGGGAGGGTATCACCCCCGAGGAGAGGGATGAACTCGACGAGAGAGGGCGGCTTCACGACCTTCAGATGGAAACTTTCGCTGCGAGGGTTTCCCGGAACCCGTGAAGGACGTAATCGAGTCGAACCCCCCGAGCGTGCCCTGCCGCCACGGAGAACAAGATGTCCTACAGCTACCGCCACGACGACGACTACGACGACTACGAGGAAGAGGAGGAGACTGAGAAGTCCACCTCTGCCACCCGGACCGTAGTCGCCCGCGCACCGCGCACCGAGGCAGGTCGTGCGCGGCGTGCGCGCAACGGCATCCGCCCCGGCGACAAGATCCTCGTGACCAGCGGATTCGACTACGAAGTCGGCGGAAAGCGTCTCCGCTACCTCCGCAGCGAGAAGCGGCTGGAGGCCGGTCCGGCTTGGACCGACGCGGAGCGGGAGGGTCTGGCCCTCGAGCGCCGCGCCCTCGCCGTCTCGCGTTGGTCGGGCCTGACCTCCCAGATGGAAATGCTGGAGAAGGTCCGGGAGTTCGAGGCCCGCACGGGCCTCTCGGTGAAGTGGCCTGCCCGAAGCGTCGTGGAGGACGCCATCGTCAAGGGGCTCGAGGCCCTCGCCCTGAAGGAGCTGGACGAGGCCGAGTGGGCACTGGTCACCGCCGCCGAGGCGGGGGACGAGGTCACCTTCCGGGGTAGCCTCTACCGCAAGGGTAGCTGGTACACCCACACCGTGTACCACTCCGACGCTGAGTACTACGGCCACCTGTGCGATGCCACCTGCTACGGTGCCTGGGACCTGGTCCCGGTCGTCGAGGGGGAGCGGACCCTGCGCATCCTTTCGAGCCGCATGCCGCGCCGCTGAGAAACCCAGAAGGATTGAGATGAAACGTCGCAAGAAAGTCCGCAACCTGCCCTGGGCCCCCTTTGAGGAGCGCGTCCCCCTGTGGGAAGTGAACCAGGGTAAGCACTGGAGCACGACAGCCGCCCGGTGCTGGGTCAACTCCCGGTACCAGGTCACCCTGTACATCCAGCCTCCAAGCCCGAGCCGAGGAGGACTGCCTGCGGCCCAGCTGTCCATCAAGCGTCACGACAAGGGGAAGATGGCGGACTGGCGAGACCTCCAGCGCATCAAGGACGAGATTCTGGGCACGGCCTGCGAAGCCGTTCAGCTCTTCCCTTCCGGCAAGCGTCTTCTGGACACCGCGAACCAGTACCACCTCTGGGGTCTCCCGGAGAAGCACTGGTTCCCCATTGGCTACGAGGACGGTCGTGTCGTGGACACGGACCCCGAGGTCAAGAAGGCCATTGACGAGGCCCGCGAAGCAGCCCGCAAGTTGCCGGGCTACGAGCACGGGGCCATCCAGGCGGCTCGTGAAGCCCACCACACGGACGAGGGCCTGCCCGAACTGGGCCTGGCAGGCTACTGGTGGATGGACCCGGTCCACATCCCCGACGCGATCGCGAGCCTTCTTCCCGAGGCGTTCCCGGAGGGCGAACCGGACGTAATCGAAGGGTAGGAGGACTACACCATGGATGCACGATCACGCAAGGCTCTGTTCGCCGTCCTTGAGGGCACTATGCTCAAGGGCTTCTCTACGGAGAAGTGGGGCGACTTCATCAACTACACACCTGAGGGACGGGCGACCGGCTGCCGGGTCCTCCGGGTTGTCGGCAAGGGTCGGCACCTCGTCCTGTTCAGCAACCAGTGTGACCCCTTCAATCGCTACTGGGGCAGTCCCCGGTCGAAGCTCCTGTACCTGAACGTGCACGGGGAACTGGTTGAGTTTGACTCAGAGCTTGTGCTTCGGATTCACAACGAGGTAGGCTCGGGCCCTAACGTCGGTTGGGAACGCGCTGTAGGCGAGTGGCTCGAGGACAACAGCGCGATGTCCTTCGCAGGGAAGGATTGGGCTGAGGCTTGCGCCCGTCGTGTTCGCAACCTGATCACCCGCTGGGTGCGTCACTACTCCGGGATTCCCAAGTCCAACCCGGAGCAGGCAGCGGTGGACATTGAGCTTCTGCGAAGCTGGGGGGCCAGTGTCCTCAAGTCAGAGGCTTCGGCTGACCCGAAGGACCTGGCTGAGGTTCTCGCCTTGCGCGTACGACTCGGGAAGGTGTCGCGGGACAGCAACCCCAGCCTCGTTCTCTCACTCCTGGCTCTGGATCGAGAGCTGGAGCCCTACGGGGCAACCCTGCTGTACTTGCCGAAGGATGAAGCTACCGCTGCTCTGGAAGGAACCACTCCGCTGGAGTGGTGGGGCGTACACCACTGGGCGCTCACCACAGAGGCCCTCGACTGGTGGGCCGAGCAGCTCAACACTGACCCGACCGTCGACCTCTCGGGGGTACACCCAGCCGAAGTCCTGCGGGCCTTCCTCATGTACAGAGAGAGCCGGGGACGCGAACAGGTGAACACCTACTTCACTGACGAGCGCCACCAGTGGCGAAAGACCCTGGACCAGAATGAACTGGTTGAGCTGGCGGAGCAGGTGCGCAAGAACCAGGATGGCTGAGGTTGCCTTCACCATCGGCAACCGGATTTCCTACGATCGCAGTCTGGCTGAGAACCCGAAGCTACAGAAGCTGGGGCAACGGCTGGATGAGGATCCTCCCTATGAAGGGGGCTGGGTGTGGAGAACACTCGGCCAGGCCTCCAGGTTCATAGAGGAGAATCCCGACCTGGGTTTCCCTCCTGCGGTGTACGCGGTCACGCTCCCCACGGGTTGGGTCGTGGACGTGAGCCCGGAGCCCCACGCGAACGACGGGGTCCACCGGTTGTTGCACGACGCAGTGCTGCTGCACTACTGTCGCCTATGCGAGAACGCCAGAGGCTACTGTCGCAACTGCGACCCCAAACGCTGCGTCGAAGTCATTCCAGGAAGCTCGACTGCGTCCGGCAAACCGCGCCAGTGTAGGAACCCCGGACACACTGTTGAAGGCAAGGGTTCCCTGTGTTATCTCCACGGGGGGCCGCAGTGGCGAAAGGTTCTTATCTGAGAGTGGTGTCCTGGGGGAGGTCGCGGGTAGTCTCTGCTTACTTCCCTCGGAGACTTCCTGTGAGCACCGCTGAATACATCTGGATCGACGGCAACACCCCCACCGCACTGCTTCGCTCAAAGACGAAGGTCTTCTCAGGAGACATGCCCGAGACCCTGGCCGACTACCCCGGCTGGGTCTTTGACGGGTCTTCGACCAACCAGGCTCCGGGAGACGATAGCGACCGTCTGCTGAAGCCGGTCTGCGTAGTCCCCGACCCCATTCGGGGCGAAGACGCGACACTGGTGCTCTGCGAGGTCAACAACCCGGACGGCACTCCCCACGAGTCCAACTACAGGTCACGGTTGCGGGCTGTCCTGGACGCAGGGGCGGAGGCTCTCGAGTCCTGGTGGGGCTTCGAACAGGAGTACACCTTCTTCAAGGGCTCTCGTCCTCTGGGCTTCCCGCAGGAGACTCGGTTCCCAGCACCGCAGGGACCCTACTACTGCGGTGTGGGTGCTGATGAGGTCTACGGACGCAAGGTAGTCGAGGACCACCTCGATATCTGTCTGGCCGCAGGCCTGAACGTGACTGGAATCAACGCCGAGGTCATGCCCGGCCAGTGGGAGATCCAAATCGGAGGACCGAACTCCGGCCCGCTGACTTCGACGGACCACCTGTGGCTGGCCCGCTGGCTCTTGTACCGGGTCGGGGAGGACCACGGCATCACGGCGACCCTTGACTCCAAGCCGGTTCCCGGCGACTGGAATGGCGCTGGCATGCACACCAACTACTCCACGAAGGCGACTCGGGACCCAGCTGGCGGTATGGCTGCAATCCGGGGGATCTGCGAGAATCTCGGCGAGAACGTCGCCCGCCACCTGCCTGAGTACGGGCATGGTATCGAGGCCCGGTTGACGGGGCTGCACGAGACCTGCCGCTTCGACCAGTTCAAGTCGGGAGTCGCGGACCGCACCGCCAGCATCCGCATCCCGACCAACGTGGCGGAGGACGGCTGCGGCTACCTGGAGGATCGCAGGCCGAACGCCAACGCCGACCCCTACCGGGTGGCCGCTGCGATGTTGAAGACGACTGCTGGTCTCTGGTAGTCGAATGACCCACATTAGAGTCTGCAAGGAACACCTCGCCGCAGTAGAACGAGGCGAGGTGTTCATGGCCCGAGGCATCCTACGAGCGGCCCAGGTTCGGGTCGGGAAGGTGTGCCAGCTCTGTCCCTCCAAGGTCAAGGACACGCCCCAGAAGGAAGCCTGAGGCGGGGGTTGCAGACTCCAGCAGAGGGTATTCCCTTGCAAGGAGAAAGCGTGGCCCTCGAGTTCAAAGGTCCAGCCCGCGAGGTAGTAGTCAGCCAGGACGGGTTGACCTACTACATCGAGGACAACCTGCGGGCAGCAGGGGATCTGGCCGACGTGTACGAGGGGCAGATTCAGATGCCGGACCGAGCGCGGCGCTGCGTGGTGAAGGTCGCTCGCGAGGACGGAGGTGAAGTCTTCCTTCGACGCGAGCAAGAGGTCTTGCAAGTCTTCCACGACCACATCACGGTAGGGAACACGAAACAAGTCGGGCGGTAGCGCCTCGCAGGGTTGAGGGCGGACTCCGACGGGTAGAGCTCTTGTATGATCAAGTCCCGCCCAGAAGTCTTCGACGCCTATTGGGAACTGGCGGCAGAACGCCAGCGGATTTTCTACCGCCGCCTGCACCAGATGCCCTCGCCGTGGACCGAGGACGAGATCTTGCTCAAGTATCGTTTCTGCAACGCCTTTCGAGCGAGCGACCGAGTCAGCCAGTACCACATCCGTCGTGTGGTCTATGGGGAGCACCTGAGCCGAGAGCCGGAGGACGTCATCTTCCGATGCCTGCTGTTCCGGTTCTTCAACTCGATCTCGACCTGGGAGCTTCTGGAGCGTCTCTACGGGGACCCGCGCCTGAGCAACTTCGATGTTGGCCGCTGGTACAAGGACATGGACGTGGGTCAGGGGTTGTTCAACGCAGCCTACATGACCTGCGGCGTGAAGGTCTTCGGCTACGACAAGAAGCACGGCAACTACCTGGCCCTGGTCAAGTCCATGGTCGACGACGGGCTGGTTGAAAGGATCCTCGGGGCTGCCGACTTCGCGGCAGTCTACGGGCTCCTCCACCCGTACAAGCTCGTGGGGAAGTTCCTGGCCTACCAGATCGCCACAGACATCAACTACTCCGACGCGGTCGACTTCGACGACAACACCTTCACCATGGCGGGTCCGGGCGCTGTCCGAGGCATCAACAAGGTGTTCGCCGACACTGACGGAAGATCGCCCGAGTACCTCATCCAGTGGATGCGGGCTCGCCAGGAGGAAGAGTTCAACAAGCGGGGCGTCCCGGAAGGGATCGCTACCTTGTGGGGACACCGACTCCAGGCCATCGACATCCAGAACATGTTCTGCGAGACCGACAAGTACTCACGCGTCAGGTTCCCCGGCGTCGGAGGCGAGAAGCAGAAGAAGCCGAAGCAGAGTTTCAGAGTGGCCCCAGGCCCCGTGCCCGCTCCGTTCTATCCGCCGAAGTGGGGAATCAACGAAAAGAGCTTGACACTCCCCCAGGTGGAGGCTATCAAGGATCCCGACGAAGACCTGCCCTGGTTCATGGGCTAAAGGAGACAGACATGAAGCCCTACGGACTACGTCCCGGCGACGGCGTGAAGTGCTCTCGCGTCACCGGGCTCAACAAGTTCTCTCGTCTCAATGAAGAGGGAGGACCCCGAGGCAAGAACGCTGCCGCAAAGATCGGCAAGCAGCGTCGCCTTGTGCACCGGCAGGCGCGTCAGGACGAGAAGCGCCTGGTTCGAGCCGAGATGGAGGAGCAAAAGTGAGCATCTCCTGTCCTCACGGAGTTGCCTCGGACACAACGTGTTCGGTCTGCGAACTTATGAAGCTCCCGAAGCGGGAGGACCCGGTAGAGATCTGCGAGGTCTGCGGAGCGGAGTTCCAGGGCCTCTACCACTGCCAGTCTATCGCGAACATCAAGCCCTTCGATTTCAAGGACCTCATGCACGAAGAGGTGCCCTATGAGGTCGTTGTGAGCGAGTTCTCGGAGCCCCATGCAACCGGAGGCGAGGAATGAAGATCACCTGCGGCTGCGGCCACGAATACCAGAGCAAGATTGCCCCGCCACCCGAGGGCGAGAAGGGGGACACCTTGGTGGTTCGGTACGCCGAGGACGCCCACGTCTGCCCGGAGTGTCAAACAGACAACACCCCCGACCTCTCAAAAGGGGTGTGGGAAACGATCGGCATGGGTACCATGAACATCAAGGGCATTCTGGCTCTGGAACTGGAGAAGTAGATGCCCCTCACCTGGTCCGAGCCTGTTATGGTCAAGCCCTCCGGCAGCGGCAACTTCAAGAAGATCCCCGTGAAGACCGCCTGCCAAGAGCGTTTCTGCCTCTACCAGACTACCGCGATGAAGAAGAAGCTCCGCCTCATGTGGCAGCTGTTTGACTCAGAGACGAAGACTTCGCACTTCCTCATGGGTTCTGGCTGGGAGGGGGCCCAAGAAGCAGCTGAAGCTCGGATCAAGGACATTCTCCGTGGGTAGCTCTCCGACCATCTACGTGAACGGAGAACCGCGTGCAACCCGCCCGTTCACGTCTGAGGAAAAGACCCGCCTCAGGGTCCCCCTCAGAGAGGACCAGGTCTTCTTGTGGATTCTGGAGCCTGTCTCCGCGTTGGCGGACGTGACTTGCGACCCCGCTCCCTCGGCATCGGAAGTCTGGGTGCGGTCCACCCACCCGTCCGGGCAGGTCGGAAATCTCCGGCTGGTCCCCTGAGCGGGGTCCCAGATATCCCTCCAGCGGTACTCCCCTACAATCCCATCTGAAGGACGAACATGCCTCGCAATCTGACGGAAGCCCTCACCACCAGCCTCAAAGCCCTCCTCTCCGAAGGCTACACGGTGCCCTCCCGGAACGGGGCTACCAAGGAGCTCTACGCTCACCAGGTCAAGATCGAGCGGCCCCAGGAGCGGGTGATCATGACCCCGGCGCGAGGCGCGAACATCTTCGCCCAGCTGGCGGAGGCGATGTGGGTCATGGGGGGCCGCGACGACATGGCTTTCCTCTCGAAGTACCTGCCACGCGCCCCTGACTACTCCGACGACGGTGAGGTCTGGCGCGCTGGCTACGGAACCCGTCTCCGGGCGTGGCCTTTGGGCGACAACCCTCCCGTGCACTCTACGACGAACCCGTCTCCGGACACTCACGTCGACCAGATCGAGGAGTGCCTCAAGATCCTCTGCGAGAGCCTCGACTCACGACGGGCGGTGGCGGTGATCTTCGACCCTGCACGAGACTACTGCCAGAGCAAGGACATCCCCTGCAACAACTGGCTCCACTTCCTCGTCCGCGACGGGAAGCTGAACGTCACGGTCTCGGTTCGGTCCAACGACGCCATCTGGGGCTTCAGCGGCATCAACATGTTCGAGTGGTCGGTCCTCCAGCAGTTCATGGCCCACTGGCTCGGCGTCGAGGTCGGGACCATGGCTTACACGGCCAGCAGTTTCCACCTGTACGACTACCACTTCGACAAGGCCTCAAACATCGTCACCTTTGCCAAGTCGAAGACCCTGTACGACTTCGGCTTCGAGCCGCCCGCGTTCAGCACCGGCTGGGAGGACTTCGGTCCGGCCATGGACGAGTTCTTCGAGATCGAGGAGATGTTCTGGCAGGGCACGTCAGAGGACATCAAGGCTCGCATCAACGGGGTGAGCGACGACTTCCTTCGGGTCACCTTGCAGATGCTCCAGGTCTACGTGGCGTACCTCCAGGAGGTAGAGATCCAGCCTTTGACTGAGCTGGTCAACGAGATCCCCGAGTGCGACCTGCGGATGGGGTCCATTGACTTCCTGACCCGCCAGAAGATGGTGCGCGAGAAGGGCTTCATCGACGCCACCAACCTCTCCGAGCGGGAGCAGGAGTATCTGACCTGGTACCGCAAGAAGGCTGTCGCTGATGTTTCTGTAGAGGACATCTTCACTACCCTCAAGCTCCTCCACTGGAAGAAGACCCAGAGCTACGGCGACAGCTGGAAGAAGCACGGGGAGATCCTCGGTCTGTTCAGCAACATCACCCGGAAGCGGGACCGCATCCTCTCCCTCCAGGGCGGGGCCGTGGGAACGGCGGACGAAGGGATCTTCGACACCATCTCCGATCTGTGTGTCTACGCGGGCAAGTACCTCACGCTGATCGCTGAGCTGTACCCGGTTGAGTTCGGCGACTTCCTCCAGGACGCAGAAGCACAGCAGGTCTGGCCTACGGACATCGACGAGTACGCCCACACCATGGGCTTTGAGCCCGTCCTGGACATGCTCGCCGAGAGGGCGGGCCGAGGGGACGAGCGCATCGGCAAGGTCGACTGGAACACCCTGGACGACTGCATCACCTGGGTGGAGACCGAGTACAGGAAGCTGGAGGACCTCCTCACCGACAAGTACCAGCCCCGGTCTGGGAACCGCCCCAACCACGGGAAGATCGCCACGGAGGCCGCTGCCCGGATGTGCCTCCTCTGCGCCCAGGCCCTTCGGGTGCTCTCGAGGCAGAACCCCGGCACCTGGGAATCCTACGTTGACACTGTGGAGAAGCTGTGAGACCAGAACACCTGAAGATTCTGCAGGAGGCGGCTGACATTCTCGCGCAGTACGGCCAGCCTGTCGCTGCCTACGCTGTTCGGGAGATCAGCGACAACCCTGCGGTTCATGCCAAGGCAGAGGAGGAGAAAGCTCTGCGCGAGCAAGCCTACCACCGTGCCCTCGACAAAGCCTCGGAGCGTTCCAGAATCGCACGGGAACGTCAGGAGAAGACGCCTGTCACCCTTCGCTACTTCATGAGCGAAGAGGCAGTAGCGGCGTCCGTACCACCCCCCAAGCGGGCCTACACCAACGACGCGGGCTACGACTTGAGCCTCCTCTCTGAGAAGCCGGTCTCTGTGGCTCCCGGAGACCGGGTGATGATCCCCACAGGGGTCGGGTTTGAAATCCCTGATGGCTGGTGGGGGCATATCCGCTCCCGGACCTCCATGGGCAAGCGCGGGTTGATCCCTGCGGCACAGGTGGTAGATTCCGACTACACAGGAATACTCACCATCTGTCTGGCGAACGTCGGCCGGGACGTGATCCGGCTGGAACCCGGAGAGCGGGTCGCCCAAATCGTATTCATCCCCCACTGGTCCCTTCCGGTTTCGAGGATGGACCAGGCCGACGTGAAGACAACAGACCGGGGCAGGGGGTCCTTCGGGTCTTCGGGGAAGTACTGATGCAAGGCATGTACGTCATCGCGACTCTCGACGTAGAGAAGCAACCGCCTGAGGTCACTGACGTGCGCGTCCTTCTGTACGACGGACCCTTCCACCTCCAGAAGGGCGAGGTGGCGGTAGCCGGAGTGTCCTCCAAGGACCGCTCCTACCTGTGCCGGGCGATCGCCGGAATGCTGGGTGATCCCCGGCTTGCATGGACGCTGGCCTACCCCAACGTTCAAAGACATCTGGAGGACTGGAAGAATGGCGACGATTTCTGAACTCTTCAAGCAGGGGCACAACAAGCTTCGCCGCGAACCCTGGAACAAGCACGCTCATGTTGAGGTCTCCCGTATGAAGGCGGGGGTTCTGGGCAACGCCGAGGACAGCATGGGGCCCTGGGTGACTATGCGAGACATTCACTACGAAGGAGACCCGCCCGTCTTCGAGAAGAAGTTCTTGGTCACACAGGTTCCGGATGACGACTCCTGGGAGCCCTGGGTCGAAGTCCCCTGGCCCTGGGAGACCTAAAGGTTGTCAGGGGCCCTGGGTCTCGTTACCGGGTAACACACCCAGGAGTACAGTGATGCATCATGTGATATTCGTTGTGGGAACCCCCGGCGCGGGCAAGACCACAGCCCTGCGCAACCTGGCGCTCCCGTCCGGCTACCAGACCGACGACACCGAGGTCCGCTGGACCCAGACGCCTCCCTACGCTTTCATCGGACACTACGAGAACAAGAGCCTCGACGGCGGCGACCGCGTCGCCCGACATGCGAACCTCCTGTGTCTGGAGTACTGGAAGCGGAACATCCTCCCGGACCCCGCTTACCGGGTGACATTCATCGACGGCGAGATGTACCTGTGGAGCCGCATTCTCGAGGAGATGCAAGGCGACCTGGACTTCGTCCGAACGGACGCTCACTACAAGACGGAGGGACGCTACCACAAGACCTTTGAACAGATCTTGCGTCCCGACCTTGAACGGTTCCCCCGAAGCCTGGGAGGCTCCGAAGACATCCCCCAGGTACACGTGAGCTGTATCTACCTCACAGTGTCCCCCGAAGTCTCTCTGGCTCGCCGCAGAGGTCGGGAGGCTGCTTCCGGGGAGGACGAGACCGTCAACTCGGACCGCCACATGCAAATCGCAGGCTCAAAGCAGCGCAACTTCGCCGCCCGGTTCAAGGCCGAGGTCCCCTTCTTCATGGAGCCGGACCCCGACGCTCCCGGATACTTGGAGCTGGACGTAGAACACCTAAGTCCAGAAGAGGTCTCGGGAAGGATCCGCGAGTACGCCCAGACCCTGGGGGATGCTGAATGATCACAGTCTACTTCGACATGGACGGGGTTCTGGTAGACCTCTACGGCGCTCTGGCAAAGGCGTGGGGGGTCCCGCCGCAATCGCTCTGGGACCACGACTCAGACACTCAGCGCAGGTACGAACTCTGGATCGAACAGTCGGGGGGCGCAGAGGAAGCCTTCGCGGGCCTGCCCCCAAACCAGCACGCGGAGATGCACCAGACGATGGTCCTTCTGCACTCCGAGGGTCATCGGGTCGAAATCCTAACATCCCTGGGGGCCTCGGCGGAGTTCGACAAGAGCCTCGGAATCGAGGCCGGGAAGCAGCGCTGGCTTCAGACCCATTACCCAGATCTTCTGGAAAAAGGCGTGCTCTCAGGGTTCAACGGTGTTAGACAAGGGGTAGACAAGGCGAACTTCGCCCATGACCGCGCCCTCCTCATCGATGACTCCCCCTACGTGCTTGAGCCCTTTCGTGCCGCAGGCGGTCACGTCGCGCACTACAGACAACAAGACCACCGTCGCTGTATGGATGCATTCCTACGCCTCTCGGACCAACTCAGAAAGCAGGTGAGGCAGTGACAGATGCGCCCGTGGATTTCTTCGAATACATCGACCGGGACGTGAAGCCCGACTTCGAAGACAAGGACTTCTTGTTCGATGTCTTCTGTAGGTTCGGCACGCTCCAGGTCTACAGCTGGGACATCGACCCCACGTACCCAGTGCTCCGAAAGATCTACGACATGGAGGGCATCAGCCCCAACAACAGGCTCTGGCGCACCTTCCTGTACGTGACCTTCTACAGCCTGGGTAGCTCGTACCGAGTGTGGGACAAACACCCAGAGCCCTGCCTCCCGCCACCGGAAGACCTACGCGAGCCGACCGGCATTGAGCGGCGCGGCTTCCGAGCCCGCCCCGACCTCGTCCAGAAGCACATCCAAGCCGCCCTGGACGCCACGAACGGGGGCGACTTCCTGGGCTGGGTCCAGAGCTACGGCACCGGGGAGGACGGCTGGAACAACGCAAGGGATGCCATGCGTTCTCTGCCCTGGGGCGGCAACTGGTCCGCCTACAAGTGGGCTGACCTCCTTGCAGCCACGCACGATGTAGCTCTGACTGCCCCAGACTTCGGAGTGGGCGGGGGCGGAGCGACTGCAGGACCCATCCCCGGGATGGTGATTCTCACGGGACACCCCTGGGAGAAGTGCGCCAAGGACATCGACCTCCAGCGGGATCTCTACGAGAGGTGCGTCAAGGCGGGCGTGCCCTTCAAGGGGATGGACCAGGTCGAGACGAGTCTGTGCGACTTCAACTCGCTGTGCAAGGGCAGGTTCTACGTGGGCCACGACGTAGACTCCCAGATGGAGCACTTCAAGAAGGGGGGCGTGCCTCCGCTCTTCTGGGAAGCCCGCAGCGCAATACCTGATGAATACCGGGGAGAGAAGCGAGACTGGTTCGGCGTAAGGAAGTCTCTCAAGCGAGACTTCGCCGACAAATCCATCGTGGAGCCGAAGTGGCTGACACTCTAAGCATGTTCACAGACGGTTCAGACCCTGCTCCTCCGAGCTTCAAGCTGGACCGAGCCCCCGAAGACCTCACCTACTTCGACTTCCCCTCGAACCGCGAGGCTTTCGCCCACGGCCAGAAGGACGCTCGGCCTCACATTGAGGGAGGGTGCTACTGGCGCCTGCGCGGGCGTACTGTTCTGTCCTACACTCTGCTCACCTTCCAGGACCCTGCCGAGGCCTGGGACCAGATCAAGGCGAAGAAGAAGGCTGGGTTCAAGGTCCAGGTGTTGAACTGGGCCGGCACTCCCCCCGTAGGAATCCCCACCAAGAAGTCCCACACCGAGTACTGGGTGGAGAACTGGTCCACCATGCGGCGCAAGAAGACGCGTGGCCCGCTCTGCACCAAGCTGGCCCCCGCCTGGATCCGAGGCCTCACCATTCGCCCCCCGACCGAGGCCGAGGCTTCCCAGGTCTTCAAGGAGTGGGTGGAGTGGGCAGGCGACCGCCACTTCATGGTCATGAAGGGTCACTACCTCGAGTGGTTGCGCCGCCACTTCGCTGGTGAGTCCACAGGCACGAGTGTGCTGGGGTATTTCCACGGTGATCGGCCCCTGGGAATCTTCGGGGGAGAGACCTACCGGGGCGTCGGGGTAATCGTGGTCGCCAAGCACCTCCCTGACGTGAAGGCGGATGTGCTCTGGGTGCGCGGGCTCGAGAGCATGGGCGACGGCCGAATCCTCTGTGGCTCAACGGCCGACATGTTCAAGACGCGCATGGGAATGAACAGCATGTCCTCGTGGACCTTCGATCTGAGCTCGCTCAAGCAGGAAGAAAGCCCTGATGTCTGACACCCTCTCCCTGTTTTCAGAAGCCGCGCCCCTGCGGAACCTGGGACCTTCCCCGCTGGCGGACAACACTCCCCTGGAGAAGGTCGCGGGGTGGGACCAGGTCTGGGTCAAGAGGGAGGACATGTCCTGCCCCGAACCTGGGCCGTGCTTCAGCAAGATCCGAGGGGTGTACGCTCGGATTGCAGCGCGTCCTGAGAAGCTCATCGGGGTCCTGGACACCTACCACTCAAAGGCGGGGTGGGCCGTGGCCTACATCTGCCACCTGCTGGGGAAGGAGTGCATCAACTTCTACCCCAAGTACAAGGCGGACGGGGACGACCTGCGAGAGCAGCAACAGCGAGCCGTGGCCTTCGGTGCAACCTTGCACCCGTTGAAGGCGGGTCGCTCTGCCATCCTCTACCACACTGCTCGGCGTGAGACGGAGAAGCTCGGGGGCTACCTCATGCCCAACGCTCTGAAGCTGTCTGAGACGGTCACAGAGTGTGCCCGCGAAGTAGAGCGCACAGCGGGGCTCGAGGACTTCGAACACGTCATCATCAGTATCTCCTCTGCTACCATCGCGACCGGGGTCATGAAGGGCCTGCACCAGCAGGGGCTGAACCCTACGGTCTGGTTGCACATGGGATACGAGCGTTCGCAGGACGCGATTCGCCGGTACATGCTCAAGTACCATCCTGCGGGGTTCCCTTTCCCGATTCACTTCATCAACGAGAAGTACGGGTACAAGGACCAGGCGAAGACGGGGGACTTCAAAAGTCCACCCTTCCCCTGCAATCCGTATTATGATTTGAAGGCCTGGCGGTGGATGGACCGTGAAGGACTCGCTCAAATGCCCGGAAGGGTACTGTTCTGGAACATCGGTTCTTAGGAGAACTTCATGGAACTCGACGCCTGGCTTGCCAACAACGAAACCTCAGAAGAGACGAGGGCGAAGTACAACTACTTCATGCGCCCCGAGCCGAAGGACGTTCGATCCGAGATCATGGTCGACGAGGAGTCGGGTCTCCGTTATCGTATGATGGCCGTGGGCATGACCCGCAACGCCGCCGAGGCAAACCGCAAGGTGCGGAAGGTCTTCCTCGATCCGATTCCCCACCTCCAGATCGAGAACGCGAAGCCCCTCCAGGGCTGGTACAAGGCGAAGATCGAGAAGGCCGGAGTCCGCGACCGCCCGTGCTTCACCGACGCGATGCTGACCGAGCCCTACGGCGGATACTGTGCTGTTGGATGCGCATTCTGCTATATCAACAGCGGCGTGCGGGGCTACCGAGGCTCCGGTCTCGTGTCGGTTCCGAAGGACTACGGCCTCCAGGTCGGGCGGATGCTCGACAAGGTCAAGACCTCGGCGGCGGGCTACTTCTCCAGCTTCACCGACCCGTTCCTCCCTCTGGAAGACGTGTACCACAACACGCAGACCGGAATCAAGGCGTTCACGGACCGGGGACTCCCGGTGTTCATCCTCAGCCGCAAGCGGTATCCGCAGTGGGCCATGGATGCGCTGATGCTGAACCCGCACAGCTACGCCCAGAAGTCGATCAACCACCACGACGAGAGCACCTGGAAGCGGCTGTCCCCCGGCGCGGCGACGCTCGCCGAGCACATGGAGGACATCCGTGAGCTGAAGGACCGAGGCATCTACGTCTCCATCCAGGTGAACCCGATCATCCCCGGCGTGACAAGCAACGACGACGTGGTCAAGACCTTCGAGATGCTCAAGGAAGCCGGAGCGGACCACGTCATCGTCAAGTTCGTCGAGGCGTCCTTCAGCTGGGCTCCTGCGATGAAGGAGCGGATTGAGCAGCGGTTCCGGGAGATCAAGCCCCACGCAGCTGCGAAGTTCTCCGAGCTCTTCAACTGCAACATCGGCGGTCAGCGGACCATCGATGAAGGCTACCGGATGGAGGCTCACCCCATCTACATGAAGGCCGCCACGGAGCTGGGTCTCACCTACTCGGTCTGCTACGAGTACAAGTACCTGCGTGACGCCAACGGGAACATCATCAACAAGACGGGCGTCTCCGTGGGCAAGGACTTCATCACCTCCGACCAGTGTCACGGTCAGCGGGTTCCGATGTATTCGCGCAACACTCTGGACGAGCCCTTCCGCGAGGTCACCGAGTGCAAGCCCACAGGCTGCCTCTACTGTGGCGACGAGGCCGAGGATGGGGTAGGGGCTGGAGCCTGCGGGTCAAAGCTCTTCGGAGCCGCTCTCGCGCTGCGGAACGTACACCTGAAGAACTCGGTGTGGGACGACGTGCCCGCTCCGCCTGACCCCCGCAAGCCGCCCGAGCCCGAAGTGGACTTGGTGTCGGATATGTTCGGGGTCTCGACCGAAGCGAAGTAGTCAACTTCGTGCGAGGATGTTGCCCAGGGCTTCCTTGGACGCATCCTCGGCGAACTTGTCCAGCATCTCGCTAAAGTGCAGTCGGGTCCGTTCTTCGATCGCCTTGGAGGTCAGGTCTTCCGGGGCGGTCCCCGCTGACATAGTCGTGATGGCCATGGTGTAGGCTTCCCGTCTCAACGCTTCCACGAACAAGGCGTGCGAGATCTGAACGAGCCCTCCGCTGGGCCACTGCTTCGCTTCCTCTTCGTCAGCAGAGGAAGCGAAGCGGTGGGTCGTGGCGAGACCTCCCTCTTCAGTAGGCTGGATGTCTACGACCAGGGAGATCTTGCGCATGCTGAAGATTACCCGGTAGGATCTTCTCGGAAGACCTTCCACTCACCGGGCTGCCCCTCCCGGTAGGGCGAGAACCGCGTCGCCCAGCTCCGGTCACACTTTGAGGCCAGCTTGCGAGCCAGGGTCAGCATAGCCTCGGTCTGGTCCCGAGTCTCTCCTTTGAGGGTCACCACCTCTCCGTTGAGCGCGGCGGCCACCGCTTGAAGAACGACCTCTGTGGTCTTCCCGGTCTGGCGCCCCTCCTCGAAGTATGGGCTCCGCTTCCGGTGTTCCTCAAGGACTGCCTGGTTCTTCGCGATGAACTCCTCCTGCGGGAGCAGACCGCATTGGCTCCGTACTGCGTCCACGTGCCAGCGACCGGGCCGAGGAATCTCGTGCGGGTGGAGAAGACCCAGGACCGGGACCAGGTCTACGTTGCCGTCCCGCTCGAACTCTTCGATATCTGCACGGGCGTCCTGCATCCATAGTTTTCTGAGCTCCGGATCCGCCTCGGCGTTGAGGTGCCAGTCCTCCGGTCGGATGTCCAAGTCGTTGAACGTAAAGTCGGAACCATTCGGATTGATAAGTTTCAGACGACCCTCCTGGGTTCCCAGACAGCCCTTCTCCAGACCCAGCTTTTCGTAGACCTCGGGTCCTGCCTTCTTGACGTGGCGGATAGCCAGGGAGTACCACGTGTTGGTGGTGTCATCCGTGAAACCCAGTTTCATCGTCCGAGGATCATCTGAGCCGTACAGATCGTGCCCCTTCTCCTGGGCGTCCCGCAGAGCCAGGACCCATTCTTCCAGGGAATCACAATCAACCGTCTCCCCATCGAAACGGTACGTCTGACTGTCCAGAGAGACCAGGCCTTCCTCGTCGATCTCCTTCATGATCTCCAGAAGGATCTTGCCCGGGACGAACCGGTGGGCCCAGGTCTCGGGCTCCCACCCATCTCGAACCAGCTTCTCGGAGACCTCTTCCAGGGAACCGAAGACCTCTTCGAAACTCCCCTCTATAGAGACACCGCCGTCCTGGATTGAGAAGGACGCTCCCCCGAGGACCAGCTTGTCCTTGGACCACTCCGCCATCCCGTGCTTCCGAAGAATCCGAGCCTGTCCGGGGTGGCAACGCCCCACGGTCATTTCCTCGCCGTTCACAACGACGATCATCTTGATGGTCTTTCCCACGTCACACCTTCCAGTATGGATCTATCTCGATTGCGACTTGAGAACGGGGGGTCGCTTCCGAGAGGAAGGTGTGACACGGTGTAGCCCGTGTCGGCCTCTCCCTCAACTACGAGGGAGGTACCATTCTCGAGTTCACTATACCCGCGCTCGGGTAGGACGCCTATCGGGAGCCTCCCGTAATGACTCCGTCCTCCGCCCGTGTTGTAGACAGGTTTCTCGTTCGGGAGGCGGCTCGTCTGGTTGTCAGTAGCCCCCTGTCTCGAACAGCGCGGCGCAACAAGGACGCGGCGAGGGTTCGGCAAGAGCTCACGGCTGAAGTCCTCGAGGCGTTCGCTGAGGCGATGGGTAGCGTGACCCCAGGAGTAAGGGTCGGATGCCCAGATAGCAGGGTAGCCGGGGTGTCCCGCAGGCTAAAGCAGCTCTGGGACGCCTTCCAGACCGCTCCTCAGAAGTGGGAGCAGTTCAAGAAGATGCTGGGCGTCAGGGCGACCTCCTACCTGGGCGTCGTACAGGAACTCCCGGGCAAGATCAAGAGGATGTTCGGCGAGGCGAAGAAGTACCTGGCTCAGCTGGGTCCCTATCTCAAGAAGAAGATCCCAGTCCTCGCTCTGTACATGGACGTCGGGGTGAAACTCCCTTCTCTGGGGGACTGGATGAAGAACTCACTCTTCCCGAGTCTCCCCCCCAGTGTTCAGCGAGCGCTCTCTGCGATCGGGACCAAGGCGCGTTCTCTGGCTGAGTGGGTGGATATCCTGATCAAGCAGCACCGGGTGTTGAAGCCGGCAGGCTCTTTGATTAGCGGAGGGATCTTCGGGTTCATCTGGTGGAATGTAGCCGAGCTCTCGTGGGACATCCCTCAGATCATCCGGGGGTTCCTGGGAGGCTACAGCTTCGTGGAGCTACTGCATTCCCTTCCGGAGTCCGCGATCGGCTTTGTCGTGGCCCTCATGTTTCCCGGATTGCCGGGGGGCCTGGTGTGGAACATCCTACTGCCGGCCACCGTGGCGCTGCGGCTGTCCTGGATGATCCGCAAGAAGTACATCAAGGTCGAAGGACGCAGCCTCGAGATGAACTGGTCCAGCCTGGGCATTGACCCAAGCACCAAGGTTCAAGGGATGTCTCTCTTCCCGATGTAGCGCGGGAAGAGCCTGGCCAGAGCTGTATGCGTTGCAGCAGGAGTTAGAAGAGCATACGCTCGAAGGCGTCGTCCAGTTCCGATTCGTCGTCTTCGAGGAGCATGCCAGCCACCATGCTCATATACCCGTCCATCTTGGCGTGCTTCTCCAGGAGGTCGAACACCTCTCCCCTTCGAGACGAAACTTGTCCACCTGGGGGTCGGTAATGCCGTATCCGGGTTCGGCCTCTCCTACCTGAACCCACCAGGAACCTCTGTCCTTGCCGAAGACGACCCCGAAGCCCCGGCGCTTCCCGGGTGCCCACCACGCCGTTTCCTGCGCGACCTTCTTCAGGCCAGCCAGGATCGCCTTCCTCTCCTCTGAGCCCTTCTCCATGGAGTGGGCCAGCTTGATGAGGCTGGAGCGATCTGAAGCAGTGAGAGACTTGGGCATGATGAGGAAACTCCGAAGCAGGTAGAGCTACCGAGGGGTAGCAGACCTACCGGATTAGTAGTCGCCCCACTTGGCGGGCGGAGCCGTCTCCTTCTCCGGGACGGGCACCATGTCCTCCTTGGAGAAGTCGATCTCACAGGCACCGCCGACGCAGGCGAGTTCCTGGGAACCTGAGCCCATGTCCTCGGACTCGTACTTCTCCAGGAGCTTGTAGTTGATCACGGGGAAGGTAGAAGCCATCTGGCGGTACTGATCCTCTGTGATCTCCTCGTAGGGTGCCAGCTGGTAGTTCCCGCCGTCGTAGGGGAGGAAGGACAGCCCTGTCACCTCCGCGAAGTGCTCGTACAACCACTCGCCCACAGCGCCCCACTCGTTGTCCCTGACGTACACTGTGGCGCTCTGATTGTGCCCCCTCTCACCGCACCAGGTGCGCATGATCTGGAGGTAGCGATCCAGCTGCTGGAGTGCGGTCTCGTTCGCACGGGTCAGAGCTCCCTCAGGAGACTTGACCGGGAACTCAACCACCCAGGTGGGGCACTCGGCGTCCGGCATGTTCGTGTACTTGTTGTCCTTGAACACGGGCACGCCAGAGTCGCGGGCCAGAGCAAACAACGGGTCGGTCCCGGAGATGCGGATGCGACGGATGTAGTACGGCGCGAAGCGGGTGTGGAACCCACTGGCGCAGTCTACCATCTGGCTGGAGTTGCCAGAAGGCTTGCCGCAGGTGACGGCGGCGGGCATCGGGATGTCCAGGTAGGCTGCAGCCTCCGCAGCGGACTCCCGGGCGACCTGGTTGAAGTAGAGGAGAGCCTCTGGGTCTCCTGACAGACGCGGGTTGTCGCAGTGACCCGTGATGTCTACCCCAAGGAGACGATCCTCGTCGCAGTGAGTCTTCCACGCAGGACGCAGCTGGGGGAAGTACGTGAAGGTCGACTGGATGGCGCCGATCCAGGCAGCCAGGCGCACCTTCTCGGCGAAGGACTTACGAGTGTCGTCGGCGCGCATTACGGCAGCGCTGAGGTTGCAGAACTGACCGCCACCGCCTTCACCGGTCCAGGGGTCCGTGCTCACTGCGTAGCGAAGCAGGATCTCCCCGCACGGATTCAGACGACAGTCGCTGCGGCGGGCGGCACGCTTGGCTGGGGGGAACATAAAGAACCCCCGCTCACCCGAACCCGAGTCCCGCAGAGCCTTCCACTCCGTGTTGAACGTATCCAGGTCCGGCTTCTGGTCCCAGAACGCAGAGTTGTTGGCCATGAACCGGTGCGCGCCGAAGCCCATGTACGCACCGGGGTGCATCTCCAGGTACTCAGCGGGGGTGGTCCCGTGTGCCTCCATAAGGTGCTTGCCGTCGCCGAGGTCGTTCGACCAGCCGTGTCCGCACACGTTAGTGCGGGGCAGGCCGTTCTGATCCAGGATGACCTGACCCGTCTTCTCGTCGGTGTCCGGAACGCGCATCTGGCAGGTCGGGAACTTCTTGGCGTCCCTCATGAGGATGTCTTCGGGATCCGAGAACGAGATGAGCGCTGCGCGGCGAACACCGCCCGCCATCACAATCTCGCCGATCATGCAGGCGATGTCGTTGCACTCGACGGTTGTGAGCTTGCGCCCGGCTGCCCCGAGAACGATCTCGGAGGTGAAGTTCAGGAGGTTCCGCAAGGGGCCCGGCCCCGACGCCCGGCCTCCCTTGGTCAGCAGTCTGGCTCCCGCAGGACGCAGCAGGGAGTAGTCAAACTCGACCCGCTGCCCCTTGAACAGATGCGTGAGGCCGTCGTACACGGCATCCTTCCAGCCGATGCCCGTGTCCGGAATGACGTACTTGAGGGGCGGTGCGTCCGTTGTGGGAGCGACCGAGGGCAGGTTGTTGACGAACTTGCTCTCGACGGAGTAGCCGATCCCTGTGCCCTGCATCAGGATGAACAGGAGCTCGGCGAAGCTCATCAGCGAGTCCAGAGGGATGAACGCGCAGTTGTAGAACATCGTGTTGTCGCGCTGGGCTGCCTTGCCTGCTGACCAGAACGCCCTCATCGACGGGAGAACATCCATCTTCAGGATGGCCTGCTTGATCTCATCGACGACCTCAACAGGGAGGTCACGCTCCTCATTGAGGAACCCCACGTAGCGCGAGACGGCTTCGTCGTAGGTCTCGCGCCGCTTGTCGTCTTCCCGCCACCGGGGGTACGTCCGCGTGAATACGAACCGCGACAGTGCATTCGGGAATCTTGATCCGTCCCCAGTGCGCTCGTTCGGAATATTCTGCGATGCGGGCGCGGCCTGGGGCTGGCTCATTGGGGCTCCGTTCGGATGCGGAAAGGTGAGGGTGCCAGGCACTCAGTAGACGCGGGCACGTAGGGGGAGAAACACTATGTACCGGCTACTGTGATCCGAGTTTGGAGCATCCAAGTAGAATAGCACTTTCGCACGAAACCCAGGGGGCGGGAGCACCCTTCAAAACGGCGCGGTCCACTCGGGCGAGGTCTGCGACCAGGGTTCTTAGAGTAGAAACTTGCCAGCGCTGAGCAGCAGGCATGATATCTCTGTCTACCGCCCACTCGGGAGTAGACAGTCGGGCGGCGATTTCACCCGCGCTTGCTCCCTTCCTGATTAGGAGGGCAGCTCGCAGCCAGGTAGTAGCGAGGTCGGCGGGACCACCCGGCGCTCGAAGGAGAAGCATCACGGGGTCCGAGGTCGCGGCGCGACGCATCTTGTCGAGGGCCGTGGCAACCCCTACCAGATCTTGTCGCTTCAGCGCTTCCCGGAGCGGACCCATGTCTACGTCGGCGGAGGGCCGGATGGTTGCTCTAAGGTGCGCGACCTCAACCGTCGAAGACTTCAAAGAACGGGCGAGGGTCGTGACCTTGAGTATCTCGAAGGCGACCACCCCCAGATCGATGCCCGTTGCGTTCACCAGAGCTTTCGCCAGCTTCAGATCGAGCGTCTTCTTCTCGTTGAGCAGACGGTCCGACTCAGCCTGGGCAAAGCGAACCGCGAGTTCCCGGAGACCCTTCTTGGTCGTGGGCTTGGTGTGCTCTAAGGTGAAGGCTCCGTGAACTTCCTCCAGGAAGGGAAGCTTCTTCTCGTTCAGCGCAGCTGGCACCACTACCAGAATACACGTCCTCTTGTGAGGGTTCTCCTGGTAGGTCTTGAGCATCGGCCCGTCTACCGCTTTCGGCCCGGTGATAATCAGGCACGGCTGCCCGAAAGTCTCAGCGAGGTTCAAGGCATCGTGGATCTCGTCCGCAGTGTCGGCGTACTCGATAGAGATACCAGAGGACGCAGCGACACGGACGGCGTTCTTTACTTCCCGGTCACGCAGGTAGTTTTCAGTGCCTCCCACCACGACCACGGGGGGCGGCTTCGCCCAGGACAATCGCGCCACTACAGTTCCTCTGGCAACAAGGCGTCATAGGCGGTGAGTGCGGACCCCTTGCCGTCAAGAGCGGGTCGAAGACGTAGCCACGCGTTCACGACTGCGACCCCGTTGACACCATCCAGTTCTTTGCAGAGCTGGTGGGTGAGAGCTTCGAGTAGGTCGGGCCAGTCCTTCCCTGCGTCTGCAACCAGCCCGAGTACCCTTACTGGGTCTTGCTTAACCACAGCTGTACATAGGTCCAGAGCTTCTTGCTCCATGGCCCAGAGTGGGTCCTGGTAGCGCGGTCCTGGGGGGCACCAGGTAGCTCGCGACCGAGAACGGATGGTAGGAGAGACCTGCCCCAGGAAGTCCGCCCAGAGGAAGATCCTCAAGGGAGCTTCGGTGAGGTCCTCCAGAGTCTTCAACAAGGCATCCGCTGCCTCAGGGGTTGCCTGGTCAATAGGCCCCAGCACCAGAGAAGGAGGGCGGGACCCTACTCCCGGGTTCACAGCGATCTCTACGATGGCTCTGGCATCGGCGACCTTCAAGCCCTTGTCGCCCATAGGCTCGCAGACGGGTCGACCTACTTCTTCAGAGAGGTCGACCGCTCGGTCTCGAGCTCCAGGTCCGTGGAAGAGTTGAGGGGTCAATGCATCTCGCTCAGAAGACGTTCGTGAAGCTTCCGCCGCAGGAGTTACACTTGTAGCGAATCGCTGTGCCGCCTGCGTGTAGCTTCACGTGTCTTACGATTACGACTTGGTTGCCTTCGCAACCCCTTCGAGCTCTGCAGTTGACCCAGACAGTCTTCCCTACATCGGGATGCGGCGTAGGGGGCTTCGGAAAGATGACCGGCCCGCGTTTCTTTTTCTCAGCCACAAGGTCCTCCCGACTTCTTCAGGATACCCCTCGGCTGAGCCCCTCAGCTTAGTAGCCCGCGTCGACCGCTGTCTGGTAGATTATCAGAGCGATGTTCGCCAGGTAGGCATAGGTCTTACTCTGAGGCTTTCCTCTCACCTGTGGAGGGTCACAAGCATAAAGGCGACCCACTGACTCTTCTGACACTACAGAGGACCCTGCTGTGAATCCTTCAGCAAAGGCTACAACACCCGCTGGTCCTACCACATCCTGGAGAACCAACAAGGTCTGACCGAGACTCCCGATTGTTCCTCTCCACTGATAGGTCTGGAGTCGTTCAATGACAGGTACAGCTACACTGTTCCATTGTGTCCAGTGAACCCCGAGAGGAAACCCCAGACTCGAGAATCGAGGGTCTGGAATAGAAGGCACAACCGTGACAACCGGGGAGGGGTTCGAACGGTCCGTCTTCGGGAAGGAGGGCATTGCATGTCCCTCGACCACCATTAGGATCGGAATCGGTAGGACCGTAGACAACTCGGTCGCGGTTCGAAGCGGGGCTTGCCCGCCTCGGTAGTCGATTCTGCCCACAGCGTATTCCTCCCTAAGAGACATGAAGGGAAGATAGCGTAGACAGCGGTAGCTTCTCAGGCCCGGTGGGCCGAGGGGGAGTCCGTATGCCAATGTCAGAGGAGGAACTACTCTCGGGGACGACTATGTTGTTGACGGGGGTGGAGTCGGTGTCGACTGCGCTGACGCTTGCTCTGTTGTTGTATTTTCTGTCAACCCTCTCTCCGAATCCCTACTTCTCTTAGTTCAGTAGAAGTAGTCGGATGAAGGAAGGGGGTCCGACCCTGGTGCTCGATTCGCCGAGTCCAGTAGCTGATCCCCGAGGCCCCGTCCCCAGCAAGCTGGTGAGTGGGGGCAACCATTGCAAGTTCCCGTTTTCCTCCCTACCGTTTGTGAGACGAGAGGGAGGTTGGGTAGTGGAGTTCCTTGCCACCAGGGTTTCCCCTGACCCGGCTCCCCCTGAGTCCAGAACAGAGACCTGAACAGTCTCGGCACCTCCCAGGCTTCCCGAGTTTCTCTTCCCTTGCAGGAAGAGACCCAGAGGGAGAATACCGCGCCGGAATATTCCGAGCTACCCAAAGGCGGAGCCGCTACGCCAGACTTCCTTGCTCGAGAGCTTCCTCGCCCGCTTCCGTGGGAGCGTAGGAACACCCCTTTGCTTCGGTAGCCAGGCCCCGCATCACCAGAAGCCGCAGCGCCTTGTGAAGCTCAGCCTGCTGCTTCTTTCTCACCTCAGAGGTGGTGTCGTCCTCAGACGTAGCTACCTCGGGGACCAGTTCCTCTACCTGCTCGTCCAGCTCGTCCAGCGTGGAGTAGGGTTCCTCGGAGATGAGGCGAAGCACCTGGAGGGAGACCTGCATCAGAAGCGGAGCCCGCTTCATGTCGTCTCGGACTCGCTGGTAGAGGTGAGAGACTCGGAGTTCACTCACGCCTTCCAGCACTGCCGCTTCTTCCTTGGGGCATCCGGACATGAGGCGGTCGAAGATTCGGGCGTAGCGGTCGGCGGCGCGGCCTCGCTCCACTCGTACGATGTCGCGAACCAGAGCCATCCTTGCGGCTTCCAGGCTGGCGGCCTGGTCGGAGAGCATCTCCAGAGCGTTCGGGCTGGGCTCAACGAACTCAAGTTCGACGGGCTCCAAGGGGTCGCTCTGGGAAGAAGTACGCACGGTCTTGACGGAGTTGCCCGAGCGCCGAGCTTCGGGGTGGATGAAATCCTTGCCTCCGCCGTCCCGGCGCTTCTCACGTTCGAACGTAGTGCGCACTCCCTTCTGCGTCCGCATCAACCCGTCCTGGGCGTCCCGGGTCAGCTGGTGCACGAGCTTCTGCTTGACCCAGTGGGCCAGGATAGCTGCGGTGGGAGGCTCTCCCTTGAGGATGTACTTGTCGCACGTCCCCCGAGCCCCCCAGATGGCGAGCCACTCACCACAGAGGGAGAGGAGGTCGTTGTACTCCTCCAGGTGGAAACCGCGCTTCAGGATGGCTGCCATCCGGCGGTCCAGACCCTTTTCGAGCTGCTCGGCGAAGAAGAGCGTGGTCAGGGTGGGTTCATCGCTCACCGCGATCTTCTTGGAGACCTTCTTCTTGACGACCTTCTGGGGGGGCGGGAGCACCGCCTGGTCGTGGGGCGTCCAGTAGCCTCGGACTCCGGACACCTTGGTCGCAGCCGCAGCCAGGGCGTTCGTAATCACGCCCCAGGTGGGGTCGCGCAAGGTAACCTCGGAAGGCACACCACGTTCGATCAGAACGGCGGCGAGATCCCGACGGGTCAGGGGGTTGTGGCCGATCAAGACCATAGCCTGGATCGAGGAGTTGACGTCCTGGGTCAAGTCCGGGGTGGATGGGCCGCACTCGGCTGCCAGGGACTTCACGACATCAGGCGTAAGCTGAAGCTTCATTTGGGGGCACCGCTTGCTCAGAAGAGCTTGGGAGATGGGATGGTCGAGCCGTGACGAGGACGATGCTTTGCAGCGGGGTCAGGTCGTGGCCTGATAAGTATAACCCGGTTCCTGTGTGCCGGGAAGGGGTTCCTTCCCTTTAGTTACGTCCGTTGCGGTGGAGGGGAAGCTTTAGAGAGACTATGAAGCTTCTCGGTCCGAAAGCGCCTGTCCTCCGCTGCGAGATCAAACATGAAGATGCTCTACACAAACCTGTGCCGCGTGGCCTCCTCAGGGCCCCCCAGGGGAATCGCCGCGTCCACCCTGGCCGCCCTGATCAAGGCAGCGGGTCTCAACGAGGATCTGCTGGCGAGGGCATCCTACATCGAGGGCCTGCTGGGTCAAACGCCGGGGTCCATCTACAAGCGTCCTCGCCCGCAGTTTGACGCGGCGCGTGAGGCTCTGGATTCAGGCACTCCGGGCAACCCTATTGTGGAGGTCCTTGAGGCACACGGCATGTCGGAGAAGGACATCTACCAGATGGTAGGTTACAGGGACACCGGAATGTTCCAGGCGCTGGTGTGGGGAGCGCAGAAGGCGATGGGGGGTCTTCAGGCTATTCGGGGCCACAGCGCTGAAGGCATCGCGCAGTCGATCGCCGCAGGTATCAGCCCGCTTACTTTGAAGTGGATGAAGTACGGCGTCGGCAAGGGCGTGTTCTACTGGCTGGGCGCCCGCGCCCCCAGCAGGGTCTCTCTGGGCGGCATTGTCAGCATTGCTGGCAAGGAAGCTTTCAACCGCTCTCTGGACATCGTACGGAAGACACGGAAGGAGGAGACCTATGCTCAGTCTCTTTCAGACGGGGGCGAAGACGAGGACAGCCAGGCCGCTCTGCGTTCCGTCATGCGCAACCCCGCCTTGCAGACCGACGCTTTGCAGAGTTCTGAAGTGATGGTGTCCCTGCTTGAGAATCCTGAGGTCCTCAAGACCCTGGATCGAGCCGTGACCCGTAAGTTGCGCACCCCGAAGCAGCTGGCTGTGTGGGCTTCCATCCTGAACAATCCCGACTTCCTGGTGCTCTCCGCACGGGGGGTCGGTATCCAGTCCCGATCCCTGGCCCGCTCGGTAGCGGAGATCACCGGCACCGAGTACACCTCCAGTTCTGAGGTCACGGTAAGGAAGATCTTCAACAAGAACGTCCTTCCGGCTATGCAGGAAGCCCTCGGGGATTCGGATGTAGCAGCCCGGCTGCTACGGAACCGAGATCTGCGAGAGCTGATTGAGGAGGCCACGGCACCGCGAATGGCTTCCCTGGGGGGTTGCTTGTCTTCTCGGGTCGTGAGGAAGTACCTGTCGGCTCGGGGGGCCTCGCAGTAGACAACGGGTAATCTGGCGTTGTGTCATCGCCTGTTATCATCGCCCTGACGGGCCCCTTCTACTCAGCCCAGTCCAGACTCTACGTGGAGCAGGAAGGGCAAGACCCTGCTTCAGTAGATGACCTCCTGGAAGGAGTCCTCGGCCGAGCGGTAGACCTGGCAGTCCACCACCTTCCTCCGAAGCCTCCCCAACTTCAAGCTCCAGGCTTCGGGTCCTGCTTGTGGAGGGGCCAGTGTCCCCTGGGGCACCGGGAAGACCCCACGTGGCTATATTCAGCTCATGTTCAGGGGGTCCTAAGTCGAGACGGAACGGGTACTTGGGTGGTGGGAGGGCACGCACTGCCCCTTCTGGATACAATGCCGGGACACCAGGGCCAGCTGGCAGTGTTTGCCGAAGGCTCGGTTGAGCCTGACGCATCTGCGGACACTCTGGTGCAAGAAGCCCAGGACCTCGTCCAGCTTCTTAGCGGGCTGAAGGCGGCAGTGGGTGAGGAACCATGAGGTTTGAGTTCATGTATGAGATGCTAACATGGAGGGCAGGCCAGCTGGGTCGCCCGATGGTGGCAGAGGATCTCTCGATGGAGGAGCTTCCCTGGGATCAAATCCCGAAGCAACACTCTGCACCCGTTACCGCATTCCGACGCCGACGCCAGGATGCTCGGACCCGGCTAATCGCTCGGTTTCTTCGTCTGCAAGGCATCTTGAAGGACTCTCAGTGAAAGCCGATCTCTACAGCGGAACAGTGACAAACGTGATCTACGAGGCGGATGACTTTCGCATCGTACGCATCATGCTGGACGACACCCCCACCCAGGTCACCGCCAAGGGGCACTTCCCCGCCCAGGATGTCCGAATCGGAACCTGGGTGTCCTTCGAAGCAAAGTGGACAGACTCACAGTACGGGAGGCAGCTCACGGTCACCCGGTCACCCGTAGCTATCCAGAAATGGTCGGACGAGAATGTTCTCTCAGCCTTGACAGCCCAGGGGGTTGGGCCCTTGATTCGCATGGGCCTCAAGATCTCTTGCGTGGAGCGAGGCCTGACCCTTTGCGAGCTACTGGACCAGGGAGACCTGTCGACGGTTGCCAACCTGGACGATGTCAGTCAGATGTACGTGCTCACGAAGTGGCGCAGCTTGCGCACGTACCTGGACGGAGCGTCGTTCATGGCTGACGCAGGGATCCCCCCGTCAGTTGTGAACAAGGTTTGGTCGACCCTCGGGTCGGACCTGGCAGATGTCATCACCACCGACCCCTGGGTCCTGGTCCGGGTTGCTGGGATTTCCTTCAAGGAGGCCGATGAGGTTGCTCGCAGGTTGGGCGTCCCGCTGGAAAGCCAGGGGCGTACTCAGGGTGCCGTTCTGTCTGCCGTTCAAGAGGTAGTGGGAGAGGGGCACGTCTACTCCTCGACGGGGCAGCTGGTTGACCGTGTTCGGCGGATGATCCCCAACGGAGCTGAGCCTACCGATATCGCAGCTGCGATCGGACGACTGGTCAAGAGTAAGCTCCTGGTCGCTGATAGGGACACAGAACCCGGCACGGTGGCTCTGTACGGAGTGTGGTATCACAAGATCGAACAGCAGTGCGCCGAGCTTCTCGCTGTTCGAATGCAGGAGCCCCTGGAAGAAGCCTACCTCAGTGACGCCTACTGCGGCGTAGGGGACCGGGTGCGAGACGCCAAGGAAGCCGGTGCGGACCTCACAACTCTTGCGGAGAAAGCCCTGGAGAACTGGGCCCTGGGTCACAAGATGACCCTCGCCGAGGATCAGCGCCGAGCAGCAGTGCACGCACTTACAGCACAGGTGTCGCTACTGACAGGGCTCCCGGGAACGGGCAAGACCACAACCTTGCGCGCCCTGGTGTCTATCCTCAGAGATACCGGGGTCCCCTTCCTGCTGGCTGCCCCCACTGGTATTGCCGCCAAGCGCATGACAGCTGTCACAGGGGCTCCTGCGTCTACCATCCACCGCGCCTTCGGAGCCAAGGGCTTCAAGCAGGACGAGAAGGAACGTGAAGCCACCTACGTGGGAGTGGTCGGAGAGAGCAAGAAGAAGGGGTCGGGGACCAACGAGGGAGAAGAGTGGGGCTACGGCCCAGACAACCCGCATCCGGCTCGCGTCATTGTCGTGGACGAATCCTCCATGCTGGACCTCCACATGCTCTTCCGGATTCTGTCGGCCACCTCAGTGCAGTGTCGCATTGTGTTCGTGGGGGACCCTTACCAGCTACCCTCTGTGGGTTGCGGTGATGTGTTGCACGACCTGGTTAGAGCGAATGTGTTTCCCCACTCGCATCTTACTCAGATCTTTCGCCAGGAGGGAACCTCGGGCATTGTACTGGCAGCGCATGCCATGCACCGAGGTGAGGTCCCCAAGAGCGACCAGAAGGACTTCCTCCTCATCCCAGCGTCTTCGGAGCGAGACGCTGCCGACCTCGTTGTCCAGATCGCCCAGCGGTTGTATGAGCGTCGGGTGAACTTCCAGGTGCTCTCGCCCCGACATGCCGGGGACGCCGGGGTCACTAATCTCAACCAGAGACTTCGGCTGGTCTTGAACCCGGCAGTGCCGGGCGTGGCAGAGATGAAGCTCGGGGGGTCGGTGGTCCGCGAAGATGACCGGATCATGGTCGTCAAGAACGACTACAACCTCGGTGTCTACAACGGGGACGTAGGTAAGGTTGCGCGCATCGATCGCCGGGCCAAGGAGATCGAGATCAAGATCTTCGAGGGGGCCGACGTTCCGGCACGGCTGGTTCGCTATCCCTTCAAGGATGCCTTTCGCTCCTTGCGCCTGGCCTATGCGCAGACGGTGCACAAGTCGCAGGGGCAAGAGTACGACGCCATCGTGGTTCCAGTGTTGAATCAGTTCGGCAGGCAGCTCCAGAGGAACCTCTACTACACCGCCATCACCCGTGCAAAGGTGAAGGTGTTCCTGGTAGGCTCTGCTTCTGCGCTGGCTCGTGCGGTAGCCAACAACCAGGCCGATAGTAGAAACACGTTGCTCGCTGCTCGTCTGGTGAGGTTGCTCGGAGGGGGGACTTCCCTTCAAGGAGGGTAAGCCTCAGCGGAGGTCTCATGGCAAACGATGTGCCCCAGAAGGGCGAACCCCTGGTCTTTTTCGACGTGGAGTCCCTGCCCGTAGATCGGGACGACCCACTCTGGCTCAAGCTGCGCTCCCGCGTTGAGGTACTCCCAGAGGAAAGTGAGGAGGACCACGAAGCCCGCCTGGAGAAGATCTACCAGTTCACCACGATGAACCCGGCTCTGGGTCGGGTCTGGATGGTAGGCTATGCCATCGGCAAGGCTGAGCCGGTACTCCTGGTCGGGGACGGAACCCTGGAGGGGGAGCGTCAGGTCCTGGAGACCTTCCAGGAGGACATGTCCCGGCTGGACAACCCCTGGTGGATCGGCCACAACATCATCGGCTTCGACATCCCCTTCATGCAGGTTCGCGCTCTCAAGCACGGGTTCACCGGTCTCGCCCGGCAGCTGGGCCGCGCTACGGCGAAGCCCTGGAATCATCGCTACCTGGACACCATGAAGCTCTGGCCCCGTACCTCCAACGACCGCAGCGGCTGGAAGGACGGTCTGCGAGGGCTGGCGAAGCTCGAGGTCATCTGCCAGGTCCTGGGCATCGAACTCCAGACAGGGGTGATGGGCAAGGACGTGGCTGCCGCTTTCGCCGAGGGCGACACCGAGGGCGCCAAGGAGCACTTGCGCCTTGATATCGTCCAGCTCCGGGAACTGTTCAAGCGCCTCTGGCCCATCCTGTAGGAGAGTCTGTGTCCGCCCTTCCCCAGATCGATCAGGAGGTTGTCAACGGCCTCTTTGCGGCCCTGTCCCTTATGGAGGTGGAGCTTGACGAGAACCCCCTGGACTACGGACCGCGTCGCCTGAACAACAAGGTGGCTCAGGCCCGCCGAATGCTCACCGAGACGGAGGGTCTATACCTCAAGGTCGCCCAGTGGATTCAGAAGTACAAGGCCGCGCACCGCACGGCTGAAACTCTGATGAACCTCGAGATCGACAACAAGCTGGCCAGCGACCCCGAGGTCCGCGCTGCTCGGAACCTGGACACTCAGAAGGCGATCGCCCGTGTCAAGCTGCGGGGTCTGGTGGAAGACCCCGACCAGTTCCAGTCGGTTCTGGACGACCTCAGTTCCCTCATGAACGTGGTGAAGGCAAAGCGAGCGGACCTCAAGGATGTGCAGGCCCGCATTCGCGACCAGATCAAGCTCTGCCACGACGAAATCGGCATGGGTAGTCGGTGGGGCACAAAGCCTCCTCCTGGCTCGAAGGCTCCGGACCTGGACGCCGCCCCGGACCCGAACAAGAAGACTCTGAGAGACCTCACAGAGATGTTTCATGGGAACACCTCTGAGATCGACGACATCCTGAACTCTCCCGAAGCTCCCCCGGAAAAGGATCCAGCCCCTCCTGCGGAGAACGAGGCTGTCGGGGTTTTCCCGGAGCCCCTGGTAATCGAGGACCACCCCCGGACCGGTCTTTGCGAAGTATGCCGAGAGCCGCAGTACCGGATCCCCAGCGGAACCGTCTGCAAGAACGGCCACGGCGGGGCGGGCACCTTGCCTGAAGAGGAAGCGGAGCCCACTCCGCTCCGGGATCTCCTCCCCGTGGGGTCGGCAGGGGACGATTCGCAGGCCGACGCTTTCCTCGAAGCCCTGGAAGAGGATGAGGCGGACCAGCTTCCGAAGCGCCAGGAGCTGGATATCGACGCTATTTTGGGGGAGTTCAACATCTAAGGGGGTCTGCCGATCTACGGCGCGGTATTACACCCCAGAACAACGCAAACACAGCCCTACCGTGGCCCAGTTTCAACCCGCGTTGTACGGAGCAGAGATGAGCACTGAAGGATTCATGGACTTCACCCTGGGAACAGGGGATGATGAAGTCGGCAAGCGGTCTGGACGTTTCCAGGCCAAGGACAGCACCACCTACCGGGCGACGTTCGTCTGGTTCTCCCTCCCCAAGGTCGAGGACGACAAGATCGTCGGCTGGGATGACGACGGAGCCTTCCTGGAGGACGGCACCCTCCACCCCGACGCCCAGGTCCGGTTCACCGGCTGTGAGCGCATCTACAAGAAGGGTGTGGGCTACATCCTGTACGGCGGACCCGCCTATGCGAAGTTCGGCAAGCCCCGCCAGGCTGTCGCTACGGTGATCTGCCTGTGGCCGACCAACGACGAAGGCGAACTCCAGGTCGAGAAGTTCAAGTCCGGCAAGGGCTGGGCCGTCATGCCCTGGATCTTCAGCCCGGACAAGTACAAGGACATCAAGGCGAAGCACAAGCGGTTCAGCCTGATCAAGCACGACCTGTCCCTGGCCTGCCCCGAGAACGGCGCGGAGTTCCAGAAGCTGAGCTTCACCCCCGAAGGCGAGAACCTGCTCCAGAAGCTGATGGCCTCGGAGAAGACGGAGTACAAGGCGGTCGTGGCCAAGATTCTCGGCGACGCGAAGGCGGTGGCTGCAGGCATCTACGATGAGCTGGCCCGCAACCTCACGATCGACGAGATCATGGAGAAGCTGGGCGAGACCCCGGGAACCCCCACGGGCTCCCACTCTGCCAAGGACGTGGACGCCCTGCTCGACGACGTGCTCTGATCTGACCCTCCCTGAGGAGGGCATCACCGTGCGCGTTTTGGGCCTCGATCCGTCGCTTTCCGAGTTCGGTTGGGCCCTGCACGATACGGACGCCCCCGTCGGGTCACCTTCCCGGTGTCTCGCACGGGGGCGTCTCCGTACTCCGGCAAGAATGGAGTTCATCGACCGGTACATCTCCCACCGGGAAGGTCTCCGAGGCGTAGTCCGCCAGACCCAACCGGACCGCGTGGGTCTGGAGTTCCCGGTCTTCGACCACTTCTCCAGCGAGGGAATGTACGGACTGTTCCTATTCGTATGCGAGGCCTTGAAGGCTGAGCGATGCGACGTAGTGTTCTGGTCCCCGCTACAGATCAAAGCGCATGCCCGGGATACAATCGATCGACCCCCGAAGTGGCCGATGGAGAAGCCCGACATGGTAGAGGCTGCCCGGGAGGATGCGGGCGGCGGGCGCTGGAACCACAACGAGGCAGACGCCTACCTGTGCGCTGTCTTGTCTGGACGCTTCTGGAAACTCCTCGTGGGTGAGATCTCCGAAACGGACCTCACCGCGACTGAGCGCAAATACTTCACCAAGATACACACGTACATCAGGGGCAAGAAAGCGGGCAAGACCGTATCCACGGGGGTCATACACCGTGAAGACGACCGCTTCTTCTCCTGGTCGAAACCGAAACCGTAGAGGGAACCAACATGGCAGCTGAGAAAGGATCCAAGGGTCTGGGTGGTTCGCAGAACGCCCTGGCTTCAGCCCGCGCATACCTGACCAAGAAGCAGGGCAAGACATTCACCGACATCCGGGTTGCCCTGGACGACTCGATGCTTCGAGAGTCGCTCCCGCACATCCCGTCCGGTTCGGAGGTGGTGGACTTTCTCATCGGAGGCAGCCTCAACTCCTTCGGGGTTGCCCCCTGCCCCGGCTTTCCCCGTGGCCGAGTCACACAGATCTGGGGACACGAGTCTGCGGGTAAGACCACCCTGGCTCTGGAAGCCTGCGTCGCCGTCATCGCGCAGGGCGGCTCTGCCCTGTACATTGACTGGGAGAACGACATCGTTCCGGACTACGCTGCGGCCCTGGGTGTGCCCATCACGGACCCGGACAAGTTCGAGCTCCTCCAGCCTGAGAGTCTTGAGGACGGCATCAAGTACGCCATGACCTACGCCGCCGCTGGCGTCGACCTCATCGTGTTCGACTCCGTCGGTGCGGCAATCCCCCGGCGTCTCGCAGAACGGGACGCTCTGGACACGGCTGAGCAGGGCAAGATCGGCGAGCTGCAGTCGGTCTGGTCGCAGGAGCTTCCGAACCTGAAGCGCGTCATTGCCAAGACCGGAACGGCGGTCATCGGCATCTCCCAGATCCGAGCCACCATGGCCACCATGGGCAAGAAGACCCAGCCCCAGGGAGGCAACGCCTGGAAGTTCTACGCCAGTGTCCGCCTGGAACTGCGACGGGTTCAGAACGAGAAGGCCCGAGAGTTCAACGAGCTGACACACAAGACGGACGAGCGGGTCGTCGGTGGCATCATCAAGGTGACCGCGATCAAGTGCAAGATGTCCCGGTCCCAGGGCCGCGAGGAGATCTTCTACATCCGCTGGGGCGAGGGGGTCGACAACATCCGCACCTTCCTGGAGATTGCCATTGCCCACGGAATCGTCAAGAAGTCTTCGTCTTGGTTGAAGTGGGAGGGTGCCCCCGGCAAGCCTCTGAGTACTCAGGGGACGGAGAAGTTCCGCCAGCACCTGGTAGACCACCCCGATGTCTACGAAGCTCTCTGCGCAACGGTGCGCCCCCTGCTCGGAATGGGCGCGGCGGATCACTACGTGGACGAGAGCGAGGAAGACGAGGTCGGCTCCGACCTTGAGGCGGTTCTCAAGGACTCCGGCGTCGGCGACCTGTAGCCCACACGGTACTCTCACTTGAGGTGAACCATGGGCGTTCGGGTCCGCGTAAAAAACTTCCAGTCAATCAAAGATGCCGAGGTGATCATCGCGGGGTTCGTGGTCATCACGGGCCCCAACAACTCCGGCAAGACTGCGTTCCTGCGCGGTATCCGAGGGTTGTTCACCAACGCCCCTGCAGGCCCCCTGCTTCGAACCGGGGAAGCCTACCTCACGGTGGAGCTGGAGTTTGACGACGGCACCCTCGTGGTCTGGGAGAAGGGGTGGGAGAAGCCCGGCCAGAAGGGCGCCACCATCAACCGCTACACCCTGAACGGCGTCACTCTGGAAGGGGTGGGGCGCGGGGTGCCCCCCGAAGTTGAGGCCCTCGGCGTCCGTCAGGTCAGTGCAGCCTCAGACCGGATCTGGCCCCAGATTGCGGAGCAGTTCGGAGGCACCCTGTTCCTGGTGGACCGACCCGGATCCGCTGTGGCAGAGGCTCTTTCCGACGTAGCTCGTGTTGGGAAGCTCACCTCTGCGCTGCGTCTCTCCGAGAAGGACCGTAGGGCGGCAGCCTCCGAGTTGAAGGTTCGTCTCAAGGACAAACTCGCCCTGGAAACAGAGGCGGCACACTACGACGGGCTTGACGCTGTGGGGGCTCAAGTACGAGGGGTTCAGACACAACGGGAGATCGCGGTTGATACCGGGGCCCGGTTGGTCCTCGCCGAGTCCCTACGCTCCCGCTTGCAAGAAGCTCGCGGGACCCTTGCCGCCCTTGAGGGCTTTGACCCTGGGGTAGTCCCTTCGAACAAGGCTGTGTCTCTCCCGACTGTATTCTGGCAGGAGCTGAATACAGTCAGAGCTTTGAAGGAACGCCAGGGGACAGCCCGAGCCGATGTCTCGCACTACGCTGGGTTCGAGTTCCAGCAGCCAGACCCGACCCGCGCCCTGAAGCTGCAAGGAGTGATTCGGATCTGCACCGCGCTCGCCGCTCGTTTGGCCAGCGCAAAGAAGGAGCTGGAGCGCCTACAGAACGCGCAGATTCCTCAGATGCCGGACACGAAGGAAGCCACAGACCTCAAGAGGGAGGTTGAATGCGTCCAGTCCTTCCAGGACCGTCTTATCAGAGCCCAGGACAACGTGACAGCGCTGCGTCTTTCCGTGGCGGAAGCGAACCGCAAGGTGGACCTCGCAGCCGAAGAGGTTCGCGAACTACTCGGCGCCAGAGGGATCTGCCCCACTTGCGACACGGTATGTGAAACCCTACATGAGGCGGTGACTCTTGGACAAGCGTGAAATGGTGCAGGAACTGCTCAAGTCCCTGGGTCTGGACATCCCCGTAGTGGGTGACACTATCATCCTCAACCAGACGCCGGACTACCCGCGAGGGGACCGGTTCATCCTTATGGACTTCCAGGACGCGCTCCCAGGCTGGGCTCAGGTGTTGCCCGAGCTCACCTTTCGAAACATGGAGCGTTCTGGGAGGGCTACTTCGGCGAGCGGGAAGTGGGCCTACCTCCCTCAGCTCAAGGAGGGGTACGACCAGATGGAGGCGCTCGCCGCCGACCCTGCCGCTGTAGCGGAGGCTTTTCAGTCCCTGGTGGCAAGTACCTTCTCTGGGGACACGGAGGAGCCCAAGTGATCACTCTCGTATGGCGTACCGACGTGCACATGTCGGACAAGGCTCCGTCCTCGCGCACGGACGACTGGACAGAGACTGTTCTGGGGAAGCTGGGGCAGGTCCGAGACATCGCTCTTGAGAGGAACGCCGACGCTATCCTCGACGGCGGGGACTTCTTCCACCTGAAGTCTCCGAGTCGGAACACCCACCGCTTGGTCAACCGGGTCGCGGAGCACCACTCCACCTATCCTTGCCCGGTGTACTGCACGCCGGGGAACCACGACTCTGTGTACGGCGACTACGCCTTTCTGGGGCAGCAGCCTCTCGGCACCTTGTTCTCAGCGGGGGTGTTCAAGCGCCTCTACGACGAGCATGAGGCGGTCTTCACGTCTCCCAATACGACCTGGGAGAGGGACAAGGGCGGGACCCAGCTCAAGGTCCGGGTGGTAGGCATCCCCTACCACGGCAACAAGTACGACACGGAGCGGTTCCACTCGATCAAGAAGGGCGACGAGGACATCCTCATCTGCATTGCTCACGTCCTGGCTTCGGAGAAGGGCGGGACGATGTTCGAGGGTGAGGACATCGTGCGGTACTCCGACCTTCTGGACACGGACCCCGACGTGTTCTTCTTCGGGCACTGGCATATGGACCAGGGCATCACCCAGCTCGGGGACAAGACTTTCGTCAACGTCGGCTCCCTGACTCGGGGTTCTCTTTCGCAGGATGAGGTTCAACGCCAGCCTGCGTGCGTGGTGCTCAAGGTCGTTCCCGGCCCGGTGGTGACTACGGACATCGTCCGGCTGAAGGTAGCCCCGGCAGAGGAGGTCTTCGACGTGGAGGGTCGAGCCCGCCAGATCAAGCGTCAAGTCCAGATGGACACTTTCGTAGAGAGCATTCGGGCGTCCTTGGTTCCGGCTACCGGAGGTCAGACAATGGCCGAGGCTCTGGGGGAAGTGGAGAACGTGCCCGACGAGGTGAGAGAACGGGCTTTGTCCTACCTCGAACAGGCTTCGGGGTAGAGTTTTGCCGCAGGAGCCCTGAAGTGAACGAAGACTCTCCCATCTACTGGACACACTTGTCTCGGTATGAAGCCTGTGGCCAGGAGTTCCTGTGGAACCACGGTTGGGGGAACATCGACCTGGGGCAAGGACCTGGGAAGAGGAAGGCCAAGCCGAAGCGCGGCTCCGAGCACCACGCGGTAGCCGGAGTCGCCGTGCAGTTCGCTGTGGAGAAGCTGTACAACGACGAGTTGTACGTGGACCCGCAGAACCTCACTGCCCGAATGGAAGCCCTGGCAGAGCGAGAGTGGGTCCGCCAAGAGGGCAAGCCCCGTAGGTTCATCGACTACGATGAGGCTCGAAAGTCTCGCAGCGAGATGATTACCGAATGCCGCGATGCCGTTCGGGGCTACATTCAGACCATGAAGGCTCACAAACTGCTGGGCCCCTACGCCCGAGCGGAAGTGCCCCTTCTGGGCTGGATTGACAAGTGGACCGCTGTGGGGGGCATCGCCGATGTTATCATCCGCAGGGACGACACAGGTCTCACGATTATCGACGGGAAGAACACCCGACACAAGATGAAGCACACCGACGCAGACCAGCTTCGGTGGTACGCCTTGTGCTTCTTCCTCTCGTATAAGAAGATGCCGGACCGGCTTGGGTTCGTGTGGTACAGATTCCCCCACGGGAGCGAGACCACAGAGGAAGACGGCACAGTGGTGAAGGAAACCGGGGTCGAGTGGATCCCGTTCACTAAGGAAGACTTGCAGGGCCTGGCTGCTCGGGCCGTGGAGGCTCGCAACGGCATGCGCAAGGAGCAGTTCGAGGCGAACCCTGTTCCCAGCCATTGCGACTTTTGCAACTACGAATCCGTCTGCCCTGAGCGTCAGGCGCAGCGCAACAAGAACTCCGCCAACCGTACTCCTTCTCAGGTAGAGGGGATTGCGGGCGACGGCGGGTTTTCAGATTTCGGCATGTAAGAGGGGAGTCGTGCGGTGCCTGACAGGTACTCCGCCCCCTGGAGGTGATAGTTGGAACAGGATCTGAATCTGGACGATCGTCTGAGGGCGGCCATTACACTACGTGATTCCCTCGCGGCTGAGGCCCAGCGCGTCCAGGGGAAGAAGGAAGCGGCAGAGAGCACCCTCGAAACCGTAGAGGCCGAAGTCCGCGCAGCCAAGCTGGACCCGGACACCCTCGACAGCACCATCTCCCAGCTCGAGGACGCCTACGCAACAGCCGTGGAGTTGCTCGAGACCGAAGTACAGTCGGCCGCATCGGCCCTCGCACCCTACATCAAGGACCCGTCATGAAGATCGAAGTTGCCAAGTCCGACCTGGACAATGCCCTGGCCGTTGCAGGCCTGGCTCTGGGTTCCGCGTCGGACCTCTCCTCCCACTACCTCTTTCGGATTCGAGACGGGGGCGTGGAGGTGCTGACCTTCGATCTGCGTCTGTTCGCTTCCGCCCCTGTGATCTGCAACTACGAGGGCGACGATGGCGAAGCCTTCACCCTTGAGGGCTGGCGTCTGGACAAGTGGGTGGCTGGCGTCGCTGACGGTGTCCTCAAGTTCTCCACGGGCAAGGACGGCGAGGTGACTGCCAGCAGCACTCGCAGCAAGGTCCGCTTCCGGTCTCTGGATCCGGCGAAGTACCCGTACATGGACGAGCTTCTCAAGCACTCCACTGTGGCGGGCTCCATTGACCCCCTCTCCCTGGCCCGCGCCCTGAGCGTCAGCCGGTGGTTCGTCTCCGCCGACGACACCTCCAAGCCGGAGTTGTGTCAGGTCGAGGCAGTCGAAGGGGTCCTCTGGGCTACCGACCGTCGTGCCCTCTCCTCGTTCAAGATCGAGGCCCTGCCCACCCTGGGCATCCGGATTCCGGGCAAGGACGTGCCGTCGATCGTTCGCTTCCTCTCCGACAAGCGGGCCACGGACTTCCCGGTGGAGATCAAGGAGGTCGAGCGTCCGGCTGCGGACGGCGGCGGTGCCAGCGCTCTGTTCGTGCGCCCAGACGGTTCCTTCCTGGGTGTGACTCGGCCGCTCTCTACCTTCCCGACTCTCAACGTGGACCGCGACGCGCCCCCCGAGGTTTCTGTCAACCTCAACGTTCAAGAGTTCCAGGCCGCTGTGGCGGTGTTGGAGGCGGGAGCACCCAAGGGTCACGGCTCGGTCACGTTCTCGTACGACCCGACCGAGTCGGTGCTCAAGGTCAGCATGCCCTGCGACGCGGGCGGAGAGAACCACTACCCCCTCTCCGGGTCCAGCGTGGAGGGAGCCGACAAGTTCGACACGCCCTTCACCGTGGACTACCAGTACATCAAGGGTCTCTCCACCGCGTTCAACCTGGACGTGATCCCCCTCGGCGTCACCAAGCGCAACCGGGGCGGGTTCGTCTCCTTCAAGAGCGAAGAGGGTGGGGACGGTAACGGCACCAGCTACTTCGCGGTGATCGTGTGGCGGACCTGAGAGACACACTCCAGCAGCTGGATGACCTTACCCAGGACCTTTCTCGGGCTGAGGCTCTTCGGGACTCCGCTGTGAAGCGGCTGCGCGAGGAAGAGATCCGAATCCTACGCCTCACGGCTGAGGAGGAGGTTCTTGCACGTGTGGCTGACCTGTTCCGGTTCCTGGTGGACCGGGAGGTCATCGACAATGCCAAGACCGCCGAGGAGCTTCTCACTGAGGGGCTCCAGGCTGTGTTCGATGACCTGGACCTCAGTGTACGCTCACAAGTAGACATCCAGCGGGGCAAGGTCTCGGTCGACCTGCTGACAGTTCAAAAGCACCCGGACGGCTCAATCACTGAGGGCTCCAGCACCGATGCCTACGGGGGATCAGTCAGCACCATCCAGTCGGTCCTCTTGCGCATCGTGGTGCTCACGCGAAGGGGTCTGCGCCCTCTGCTGCTTCTTGATGAGAGCTTGTCCGCCGTCGCGGAGCACTACGTTCCCCGCGTGGGTCAGTTTCTCTCTATCCTGGCCGACCGTCTGGGGATTGACGTTCTGGCTGTCAGCCACAATCCGGTGATTGTAGACGCGGCCGACTCGGCTTACCGCATTCGGAACCAGGGTGGTGTTGCTTCCTTCACCAGGGTGCGTTCAAGATGAAGACTGCCGGGCAAGTCGCGCAGAAGCTCAAGCAGGTTCGCTTCAGGCACCTGAAGCGAGAGCTCATACGACTTCTTCGAGTGTCCGGCGAGAACTGTGTAAACAGTCGGAGGGTGAAGACCCCCACTGGGCACATGCGGATCTGCGTCAAGGACAACCAGACGTGCGACGCCCTCGTTGAAGATCGAGCGGACTCCTGCGGAATGTTCCAGCAGTCTCACACACGAGAGGAGATCAAGGAGAGCCTGCAGACGTTCTTCCGGGAACGCCCCACCCACGAGGTCTCCGTGCGGTTCCCCGACGTGGCTGCCCTCATGTGGGCGCTCCAGGACCCCGACGACCCCCAGGCCGGGGCGATGTTTCCTGGAGCGCTTCCCTGCCCCACCTTCTTCGGGATCGAAGTCTGGATTGACTCCCCGGGAGAAGTAGCCGTCTTCCAAGAGGCAATGCTGGACTGGCAGACTCGTGCGGCTCTGGCGGACACTGCCGCAGACCTTTTGGAGTGTCTCTCAGAGGACCTTCACGACACTCTGGTGTCGAAACTCGGCCTCCTGGACGCGGCCGACAAATACATAGCAGATCTCACGCAGCTGCTGGGCGGGGAAGCGGACTCCCCCGAGGCTCGGGTCCAGGAGCTCCTGGAAAGCGAGAAGAAACTGGAGCACTTCCTTTCGGACTGGGCTGCCAAGAAGGCCCGCCTCCTTGAAAAGGAACTGACTGTAGACAAACGGTCTGCGGACCTGGACGCTCGGGAACGAGCCCTGGTGCCGGTTCCCCGCAAGGGGTTGCGCGGTGTTCTTCAGAGGATGTTTGCATGAGCGCTCTCACACAGATCATTCCCAGCCACGCAGAAGCCCGCACGCCCCTTATGATTGAGGTGCCTATCGCCCCGGAACTGGACGGACCATTCCTGGTGTCCTCGTCTCGGGATCTGCTCTGGATCAAGAACAAGTTCCCTCAAGGGGTGGTGCGCGCCGCTGTGCGCAAGGTGCCGCTGTCGTTCCTGTTCAGAGACGCTTTGTTGAAGGTGGCCCGGGAGTCTGTAGCGAGGGGCTGGGACAGCTTGCATCCCCCCACTGCAGAGGGCCTGTTGGAGGCTATGGCTTACCTGGCTGAGTACGATCTCACGCCCGTTGAGATTCTGCACGGGTCTCGGTTTGAGCGTGAGCTATTGCCCCCAGATGTCAGGGCCACGGAGACGACGTGGGTTCCCGCTGACTGGGCAGTGGTCGTGCCCGAAGACCGTGCTTTCGTGGGCACTGCTGTAGACTTCGGGTCGGGTCAGATTGCTCTGGTGTTGCACAACGCATCCCGAGGCATCGCCTTTGCGGCTCCGGGCCTTACCAAGCTCTCGGACCTCGACCTCACCCCCCGCGTGGCCCAGCTTCTCCAGAAGGACTACAACTTCGCTGAGGACTTGGGGGGGAGCACGGCTTCCGAACTGCGTAACATCAAGGGGATGGGACCCCGTGCTGTTGAACAGGTGCGCGCAGCGTTGCTCGTGCAGGGGTTCTCCCTCAAGGGGGAATAGTGCGCGAATGGTTAGTGCAAGCGGTGGCTCGAGCCTACAAGGAGCGGTCCGAAGAGATCGAAGGCTACGTGCTGGGGAGAGGACTCCGTTCCACGCTTGCAGACGACATGCAAGTGGGCATGAGTTGCCTGACCGCTACCCCGGCACCCGACCCGGTCTACCGCAAACGGAACGGCCCTCACGGAGAACGTCGTCAACACTGGCTCACGGTGCCGTTCTGGTCTCCCAGAGGTCGTCTGGTAGGACTCGAGTATCGTCGTTGGGACGGTGAGAAGGGCGTCCAGGAATACCGGCTCCCCGAAGCCTCCACGGTCCCTGTGTTTATGGGGCTCACCCCTGCGGCGATGCAGAAGATCTGGGACGGCGGTGACGTCTGGCTCGTAGAGGGAGTGTTTGATATCGCTCTGGCCCACGCCGTTCCTGAGAGGGACACCGTCCTGGCCTGCGGCAGCGCCCGAGTATCGAACAACCAGATCAACTTCTTGAAGCGATTCCTGGCGTCCTATGCAACCGTCCACGTAGCCTTCGACGAAGACCCTACAGGCCGAGCGCATGTGGACGGGTACACGGACGAGAAGACGGGTCGCCGAGTGTTCGGAGTGATCGAACGTCTGGAGCGGGTAGAGCTCTCTTGCCGTGCTGTTCGATACAGAGGGGGTAAAGACCCCGGTGAAATCTGGGAGCGTGGCGGACGCGCTGCCCTAAAGCATTCCTTCAAACTGTAGAGAGGACACCTTGGACTACTGGAAAGCAAACGAAGACATCCACACCACCATGCGGGGCTTGATCGGCCAGAACCATCCGGACCTGGCGATGGCAGTGGACGAGATCGCGATCGTCTTCCGCGAGAAGGCGGGCAAGTCGGGTGGTCAGGTGATCCTGGGTCGTTCGAAGCGAGCCAGCGCTCTGGCGAATGCCCTGGCGGGCGAGAGCTTCAAGTTCATCCTGGAGCTCGCGGCTGACACCTGGGAGCACGAGATGACGGCCCTGCAGCGCGAAGCTCTGCTGGACCACCTGCTCTGCGGCTGCGGGGCGGAAGAGGATCCGAAGTCCGGGGAGACCAAGTACTCCACGCTCGCCCCAGACATCACTGCCTACCGCGAGAACATCGAGCGATACGGCATGTGGTTCCCGAAGGAAGAGGAAGAGGGACCCACTCCTGTTGAGGAGATGTTCGGCGACGCCACTCCAGACGCTCCCCCGGAAGCTCCGTAGGGCGTGACCCGGCTATCCAATCTGGTTCTGGCGAAACAGTCTGTGGGTGCATGCGAGTTCGATGAACTCATCAGCCGGTATTGCTCTGAAATGCAACCCAGTGGGGCATAGTGGCACTCGACACACGCTACAGACCGCGAGTCTACGATGACGTCCTCGGCCAGGGCGGCTCCGTGGCGGTTCTCCGCCAGTTCGTCAAGGAGGGCCGAGGCTACCACCAGAGCTACGTCTTCTGTGGCCAGCACGGCTCAGGCAAGACAACCCTGGGGCGTATTCTGGCGCGTGCGCTGCTGTGCGCCGCTCCTGTCGAGGGGGATCCCTGCGGCGAGTGCCCTTCGTGCCTTACGCTATTGGCAGGTGAGCCCCACGAGGGGTTTGAGGAGTTTGATGCGGCCTCGAAGTCCGGCAAGGCGGACCTGGCTCGGATTGTAGAGGACGTCACCTACGCAACCTTCTCGGGAAAGCGGCGCATCTACCTTGTGGACGAGAGCCACCGACTGTCAAAGCAGGCTCTGGATGTCCTGCTGAAGCCCATGGAGGACAGCATTGAGGGCTCGGAGGAGAAGAAGCTCGTTCTGATCTTCTGCACGACTGACCCTGGGAAGATGAGCTCCACTATCTTCTCTCGGTGCGCCCCCGCCTTCGTGATCCGTGCCGTGTCGCCCGAAGGAATCGCCGAGCGGCTGGCGTACATCTGCGAACAAGAGGGTGTGGAGTACGAAGAGTCGGCCCTGGTGACCGTCGCCGAGGCCAGCGAGTGTCACATCCGGGACGCGTTGAAGCTGGTGGAAGGCATCTCGATGGTCGGCCCTGTGAACCAGGCGGGCGTCGAGAGCTACCTTCAACTCGGGGCCAACGACCTGGTCCTGTCCCTGCTGGAGTCGTTGCTGACCGACCTCCCAGCAGCTGTCGGTTTTGCGACGACGCTGGCCCACGAGGTGAGCCCCTCGGCCGCATACGCTCGAATCTCCGAAGCAGCCTTGGCAGCCTATCGCTGCCACCTCGGTGTCGGGAAGATCCCCTCCCAGTGGGACGCAGCTCGTATCCAGAAGTTGTCGGAGCTTGGAGCTGGGCTGCTGGGCATCTGCTCTCGGTTCTCCGCGCCTCCTCATCGCCCTACAAGCCACACCTTGGTGCTGGATACTGGAACTTCGTATTATGTTCTGGCAGGTGGTATCGCTCCCTCAGAGGCCAGGAATGTTGTTGCGGGGGTTACTTCCGCCCCTCCGGTCGAAAAAGAAGTTCCTCAGCCATTGTCGGAGGGTACTTTTTCGAAACCCTCCGAGGGCGCTCCCCCGCCTCAGGGCACAGCGAAGACTGTCGCTGGTGTATGGGTAGACCAGAGGGCTGTAGGGAAGGGTCCAGGTGAAGTCTCTCAGAGCAACGGTGCCTCAACTAAATTCCTCGCCCCCGAGGTTTTTCGTGAGCTGGTGCTCCACCACCTCAGGACTCTAATCAGTGGTAGGGGACGACCGTGACGAACGAACCTGGGTTGTTTTTGAACTGACCTATGCCGGAGAGGGGCTCGCAGCCGAAGGCTTGCTCGAGGAACATCTCCGCAACTACTTCTCGAAGGACACGCAGATATTTGTCCCCTATCTGACCTACACCTACGGGGGTCAAACCAGCGTGTTCAACGCTATGGAGGGGTACTGCTTCGTGGAGTCGGGGGTGGAAGAAGACACCCTCTACATTCGCGCCGCCTCGGAATCCCCCTTCCTGAAGAAGGTGTTCTCTTCCGGGGGCTATCGCAGCTATCCCGCGTTGCTCACGGTTCCAGACAGTAATGTCCAGGAGCTGCAGAAGCGTCTGGACGATATGATAGCGGTAGAGATTGAAGATGGAATGGAAGTGGAGGTCCGCAAGGGGATCTGCCAGGGTCTGGCTGGCACTGTACTCTCCCTCAGCGAGGATACAGCGCACGTACTTATCACATTGCGCACGTTGCGCACCATTCGGGCATTCCCTCGGTTTGCCCTTCTACCCAAGGACAAACTCCCATGAGTAACTACTGGGGCGGACACCTGCTCTTTGATCCCGCAGATCTGGAGCGGGTGTTTTCAGAAGAAGACGGGCTCGGCGAGCTACCCACTGTCTGGGAGGAACTCCAGGAAGACAGTCTGGTGTTGCTGGACCAGGTGAAGGACCTCCTGGACCAACTGCCTCCCCGAGAGGCAGACTTCATCGAACTGTACTTCTTCCGCAGGCTGCGCCAGACGGCGATCGCCGAGCTGTTCAATGTGAGTCAACCTACGGTCTGCTATCGTCTGCAGAGAGGCGCAGCCCGACTCCGCTACCTGGTGGAGATCCCAGAGTACAACCTGGACCAGATGGCTCTGGACCTCGTGCCTCACATCTCCGACCCGATTGATCGGCGAATCATGGTCCGTATGGTGAGCACTACTTGCCAGAGTGAGGTAGCCCGAGAGCTCGATGTGTCCCAGGGGTTCGTTCGCTACCGCTTTTTGAGGACTGTAGCAGCCCTCGAGGATGTCAAGGGGATGGAGGTGTACGTGGAGTTGTTCAACAAGGTGCGCGACAACCTGAATATCCTCCAGAACACCTCCCGGTCAGCCTGGTCCGAAGACCTGATCCACAGCATCTGCTGAAGCGGGTCAATATCTGACCTATGCTCCACCGAAGCCAGGAGCATACAATGGCCCAGAACCGAACCAAGCCCTCCGTGGTACGTGTGGCAATGGCCAAGCGCGTCGCCGCAAAGTGGCTGGAAGAACGTGTTCGGCCGGAGTACCGGATTGCAGTCCTCGACATTTCCTTCGGGGTTCGGAACCTGCCGAGCTACCTCAAGGCATTCCGTGACGGACGCGCTCGCATCGCAAACGTAGACCGCATTGCGGATCTGGGGATCGACGTGAAGGGTCCGCGAATGGATCTCTGGTCAACAGACCGAGAGGGGATCGTAGCTCTGGAAAAGTGGCTCAGCAAGACGGGCTGCGACACCACGGGGATCTGGTAGCTGATGGCAGCCACACTGATCCAGGCTGATTTCACGTACCGGTCGGGAACAAGCCCGGACCTGTACACGTTCACCCTGATGCAGAACCAGGCAGGAACCCTGCTGGTCCGGGACATTCAGGACCCCTACGGGCTGGTGGTCAGCCCGTACACTGAGATCCCTCAGACGGTGGTGGCTGATATTGCCTCTGCCCTGACACAAGTGGAGGACCTCTTGGCACTCACCAGCGCAGTCAACGGGACCCTCACCTTTACGGCTGAGACCTCCAAGACTGTTACCTTCGCCACCGCGCTGTCTGGCACCACCTACCGGGTGCACCTCGTTTCGGATGTCTTCGCTCCCTTCAGAGTCATCAGCAAGACCACCACTGGGTTCACCATCGAAGCAGGCGCTACCGTTACAGGCACTGTCGGCTACGACGTGCTGCTGTAATACGGTAGCCTCCCTATTCCGAAGTTCGCTTCCGGAGATTCCCCATGCTTCTGCTTCTTCCTTCCGAAATCGCTCGCCAGGCTGCTCTCGAAACCGAGCTCCGCAGTGTCCACGCCCGCTTCCTTGAGGGGCCTGAGGGACGCAAGCAGTTCGAGGCCTGGATGAAGACCCAGCCCAAGGAGACCCAGGACTCCTGGCAGAAGATGAACGAGGAGTACGGCGACGTAGTCAAGGACAAGCACAAGCAAGCTGGGCGGTTCCCGCCTGAGGACGACAGGGGCTGGGAACGCCTGGGATTCCAGAAGCTTGATTCCGCCGACGAAATGCATGACTACTGGTGGAAGAGCGGCGAGCTCTACTACCTGAACCTGGACGGGTGGGAAGAGGATGCCTGGGAGTACCAGGGCACGGTTAGTCTCGCCCAGGCTCAGTCCATCGCCAACCGGGACAAGCACCCGGACGACGCGGGCTTCAACAAGATGGGCAACAAGCTGAAGAAGGCCACCCCGTCCTACGTCGACGACGTGGTGCTCCAGAACGAGCTCGCCGAAGAGGCGATGTTTGCCCAGGGCGAGAGTGTTCCCCTCAGCGACCTGCCCCAGGAACTCCAGGACAACGTCGAGAACCCTCCCCCTGCAGTTGAGAAGCTGAAGCAGGAGATGGAAGAGTCGATGATGAGCAAGGATGGCCCCCTTCTTCCTGTAGAGATCATGGCCGCCCAGCGAGCTCGTCTCTCCTGGACGAGGGAGGCAGCGTCTGGCCTGTACGGCTTCACCAAGCAGACCCAGAGCGATGTCGAGGCTTCGGTCCGCAAGCTCCAGAAGCGAGCCCTGTCCCTGGTGAAGACTGCATACAAGAAGGACGCAGGTGTCGCCCCGTTCCTGGTCGCCCACTCGAAGCGAGCTCGGTCCTCCTCGGCGAAGCTTCTCCTGGCTGCGATGAAGGAGATCGGACCCAAGGTGGCCTCCGAGACCCCGAAGGAAGCTGCTTCGGAGAAGATTGCTCGCTCGTTCAGGGTCACCGTTCGGTACACCTCGACCAGGCAGCTCTGGGGAATCGAGGATCTCATCGAAACCCACGGAGGTCGGGTTTATGACAGTGGGCACGACGGGCGGTCAGAGTACGTTGTCGTAGAGTTCCGGGAAGAGGGGCCCAGCTTGGAGTTCGTGTCGGATGCCAGCCAGAAGTACGATGCTTCTAAGTCCATGCGGCATGCTTCTGAGAAGCAGGCCAAGGGCCTGTACGGGCACCCGGCCAAGACTGCCCGTCTCGGTCTCACCGTGTGCGCAGACTTCCGAGCCTTTGCCGGTGAGGTCGCCTCCGACCTCCACACCCGACGGACCGCTCGGTATGCGAAGATCACGGGCTTCCTCGGACAGCACTCCAAGCAGGGCAAGTGTGCCTACAGCAAGCTGCTCCTGGGTTGCTACCCGGACGGGCCTCTGGGCAAGTCCGCAGCCCGCGTGAAGCCGGGGGTGTGGAGCTACGACCCCAGGTCTAAGAAGTTGGTCGAGTTCTTCTCTCGCATGGAGGATGAGGACGGCCCCGTGATGGCCTACCAGGATCTCCCTCGGGGATTGATCGTGGTGGGGGTTTACCCTGACGGTAGGTTCAGCGAGCTCGAAGAGAGCGGGATGGTCAAGCGAAAGGGTTTGGAGGGGAGGCTGGCTTCAGGCGGAGTGCGCCAGGGCGCACTTGACGGCTACCAGGGCCGCTGGAACAAGCGGTTCGAGAACGACCCCGGCTACAAGAAGGGCTGGGTGGAAGGATTCGAGGCTATGAGGGACGAGGCCGAGGATGCGGACATGGGCCACCTGGTCCCCGCCTTCGCCTGGGGCAAGTACCGGGAGCTCACTGGCCGACGCAGGGCTGGAGAGAACAAGGAAGCCGGTTGCGAGAAGCTCCCCGAGGGGGGCATGCGCGACAACTGCGAGAAGAAGAAGGAGGAAGCCGCTTCCAAGAAGGACGACGGCGACAAGAAGGCCGCCGACTTCGACGCCGAGGAGATCGGCGAGCCGACCTCTGGTGCCCTGGAGGGGGACGGTGCCCCCGCAGGTCACTTCACCCAGAAGGATCTCTCTGAGTCCACCGATGAGCTCGCGAAGCTCGCCAAGGACACTGAGGACGAAATCGGCGAGACCAAGAAGGGTCCCGTGGAAGGCGACGGTGCTCCGAAGGGCCACTTCACTCAGGAGGACAACTCCGAGATGCAGGACACGGTGGCTCAGAAGGTCGCGGGCCATGCCCTGCTGTACGTCCTTCAGGAGAACCGGTCCCGCAAGCCGCTGACCACCGAGGAAGTGTTCCGCGAGATCTCAGCCGACGAGCCCACCCAGTCGGACCTCGATGCCCTTATCAAGGAGCTCCAGCGCCTGGAGAACCGGGGCAAGGTGGTCCTGGTAGACAACGACAGCTGGGCCATCCCCGGATCCCTGGCTGCCAGAGGCTCTCGCTTCGCAACCCCCAGCTCGGTCAGCGAATGGCTGGAGTGGCAGGAGTAGAACCGGTGACCGTAGACCCCCGCGAGAAGCAGGCGTACCTGAGCGCAACTCCCATGCAGCGGGAGGAGGTTCGCCTCTGTCTGCTGGAGGTGCTCTGCGTTCTTCGGGCCCAGAGTCTCTCCTATCAGGTGAGTCACTGGCAAGCTCTGGGGTCGTCCTTCTACGGGAACCACCTTCTGTTCGAGAGACTCTACAACTCGGTCCAGGGGCAGATCGACCAGCTCGCCGAGAAGATGGTCGGCTACCTGGGGCGTGACGCGGTGGACATGGGTCCGCAGCTTCCGCACATCACGGGGTTCTGCGAGTACTGGGAACAGGTGCCCTGTCGGCATGAGCGCGGCCTTCTTTCGGAGAGCACTCTCCAGGACGCCATCAAGGCGGGCTACGACCGCATCAAGAAGATCGGTGCAATGACCCTGGGCCTGGATGACTGGCTGATGTCCGCCGCCAACGCCCACGAGGAGAACACCTATCTCCTGCAGCAGGTTCTGGCCGAGCCCTCGGGGAAGACTGCCTCCACCACTCCGGATCGGGAGTTGGCGGTCTTGGTGGACCGGTTGAAGAGGAAGTACCCAGAGGCAAATCTGTCCTACGGCTACCTGGGGAACGTAGGACGAGGAGGGGACGATCGTAGCTGGTATGTGTTCAGCAAACTCTCCCGGCCGAAGTCCTACGGGCACAAGTCCTACAAGTGGGGCGGCCAGAGCACAGAGAACCTCGATAAGCTCTTGGCCTGGGCCAAGCCCAAGCTGGAGAGGGCCGTCCAGGAAGCCCTTGCCAACAACGACGGCCCCTACAAGGGCCCAGCTCCCTATCCTCGCTGGGCCGCAGGCCAATACGTCGTCAAGGGCTTCACGCGGGTTGATGGGGTCCTCGACACAGAAGAGATGGCTGTGCGAAACTGGGGCCAGGTGAAGCGCCAAGTCGCTCGCATGCACAGGGAGGGGCGGGACGGGTTCGTCATCCATCCGGACGGTGGGAAGAGCTACTTCCATGAAGTCCGCTCCTCGAAGATGCCCACGCCACACTACGGCTCTGGCGCCCCGTCAGCCGAGGGCCACTTCTTCGACAACCCTGAAAAGCGGGAAGTGCGGGAGTTCGCCGACTCCTCGGCCGTCAGCAACAGCGTCGAGGTGGCCGAGGACGCCGCGCACGAGGACAACCTGGACCTACCTGTAGCCGAGACGGTGCAGGACGCTCTGAAGGCTCCTCCGACGCCTGATGAGATCGCGGACCAGCCTGGCGGCGCAGAGCTCTCTACGTTGAACCGCTTCGAGGTCACCATGGCCTCCTGGATCCGAGAGCTCGACGATGCCCCCGTCGCCACCTGAAGTCTCCGACGCTCTACAGCCGCTCTCCAATACGGCTCAGCGCAGTCTGGCCCGAGCCTACGGCAGAACGCCCCGTGTGCAGGCGTTCTTTGAGCTGTACTCAGAGCTGAAGGCCATCCAGGAGACAGACTTCGTTTCCGAGGAGTCTGGTCTGTACCGGCAGTTCCGAGTGGCGTCCAGCCAGCTCGACTCCATGATCACTCAGGAGGCTACTCGGAACCGTCTGGCTGACAAGGTGAAGGTGATCGAGCCTCTTCTGCGCAGACTCGACAGACGCGGGAGACGGCCTGGGGCCAAGTCCCAGGTGTTGCCCGACGCACTCTGGAAGGTCTTGATCGACGCATACTCGGATATCATCCAGGGTGTGGCAGCGGACAAGGAGATCTACCTTACCCAGCGACGCATGCCCGGTACGGGCACAGTGCGTTGGTGGCGCCTCCAGAGGGCTTCTCCGAAAGAGGAGAAGATTGAGGACTTGCGACGCACCGACCCCGACCTGTACGAGCGGACCCAGGAGTCCCGCAGACAGCGTCGTGTCATCATGGAAAAGATCAAGGCGCGGATTGAGGCCGATGGTCTGGAGCCTGCCGTCCGTCGGATTATGAACCGCCCGATGAACGTGGGGATCGGTCCGGGCGGACTGATGGTCTACGACACAGACGGGGATGTCCTTACTCTGCCGGAGTTCGCAGACAAGATCAAGGGCAAGCGCGAGGTCGCAGACAACCTCACGCGAGTCAACCCGGCACAGTACATGTGGGCCGAGAACCTGGACTTCTTGAGACAGTACTCTAAGGACGACATGGATTCGGTGCCTGGGCGCGCTGAGTACCTGGCCCTCACTGACGACCCTACCAAGGAGTCGGCCCTCACTCGCATCTACCCCGTGAAGGTTGTTGAGGGGAAGAAGGTAGTGTCGGAGGGCCGGTTCACGGGCATCCCAGTGTCCAGCCTGGTGAACCGAGTGGGTCGCCAGATCGAAGGGTCCAGCTACTCGTACAACCAGCAAGGACGCATCACTCGACGCGAAATCCGAAAGTCCGACGGCAAGCTGGATGTCCGTCGTACATCCGAGCCCTACGTCACTCTCGACGGCGACAAGTTCCTCATCCACATTCCGATGCAGCGTCCCTTCGATCACTTGCGGAAGTTGATGAAGGGGCACCAGGAAAAGTACAAGGACCCCGACACCGGGAAGCGCCGGACGAAGACCCACCGGGGCCTCGTCCAGGACATCCCGACCGTCAACTATGTCGAGAAGAGCCGAGGGACGGAGTACACCTTCACAGCTCGCGACTTCGCTATTGTGCAGGAAACTCTGGGGGGAATGGCTCTGAGCCATTCCGCAGCAAAGGCGCTCCGCGACTACTACGACGAGTTGTCTCGCGCTGAGCAGGCAGCCCAGGCGGAGAACCTGTCCCGCTACAGCAATGACTCCCTCGGGTTCAGGGACAAGCCGAATCTCCGAATCCGCGGACACGTGAAGCAGTCGCTGGCCTGGCTGGACGCGAACGACAACAAGGGGATCTGCGCCCTGGACACAGGCATGGGCAAGACCGTTGTAGCGATCGCCGCTATGATGAACCTTCTCAAGAAGGGGGAGACCGGTCGGTTCATGTATGTGACGGAGGGGAAGCTGACAGGCAACCTTCCGAAGGAAGCATACAAGTTCCTCCCCCGAGACTCAGCAGCCGAGCTCATGAAGCAGGTGGACATCGTCTCGTATGACCAGATGATCGCCGCTCGCCGGAAAGACCCGACCTACGGGGACGGCTACCTGGCTATCTACTTCGACGAGGCCCACACGAAGCTCTCGAAGCGGAGTTGGGTGGGGTACAAGGCTGCTGTGGGAATGCAGTCCGCGCACAAGGTGCTCTTGACCGCGTCTCCCATGACCCGGTCCCCCATGGAGGTCCTCACGATGGCCTCGGTGGCCAACGGGGAGGACCTCAACTCTCCCGAGGGCCAGCTCACGGCGAGGAAGTTCTCCGAGAGGTTCTCTGAGAGTGTCGGAGGCCGCATCGTCGGGGTTACCCAGGACCCCTCCGCAGCCCGCGACCTTCGGGTCTGGGTAAAGCGCAACCTCTTCTTTGCGGACAAGCGTGACGTAGAGGAGGAAGGCGCGGCGCTGGCTTTGACAGGCATGGGCAAATCTGGGAGGGACATCAAAAGAGAACCTGTCGCCGTGACTATGCCTCCCAGCATCGAGTCTGCGTATCGGGAGACGATGTCCGAGATGCTGGAAGCCCTGCAGGAATGGTCCAAATTCGGTTCGTTCAAGGACAACATCCCCCTGGGCGTAGAGGTGTCCCGAAACCGGCTGCAGGTGAAGAGACTCCTAAAGCGTCTGTCCTTGTTGTCTGACACCCCCGACCAGGTACTCCCGGGAGTGGGAAACCCGAAGCTCGACCATGCGATGAGTTTGGTGCGCCAGGCACTGTCTGGCCGAACCCTACTGTTCACCGACTCGGAACAGATGGCCCAGGATGCTTTCGCCCGGTTGCAGCGCGACCTTCCTGCCCAGGGACTGGTCCTGGGTCTGTCTGATCGTATCCTGTACCTTTCCCCGTCTGGAGAGGAGACGCGCTACGGCAAGCGGAAGGGACGCAACAGCTACGTCGACGAGAAGACCGGGCGCAAGATCGATCCGGACGAGTGGGCCTCCCACGTCCTCAACAAGATCCTCGGTCTGGGCACTAAGCAGCGTCCGGACAAGCCGGTCTGCGCAGCCGTCCTGACCGGACACTACGCCCTGGGTCAGAACCTACAGTCCTTCGCGACAGTCATCCACCTGGACAGAGATGACTGGAACGCCGAGACCATGAAGCAGCGCACCGCCCGAGCCTGGCGCTCTGGCAACAAGCAAGAGGTGTCCGAGTACACCTTGGACATGGTCTACCCTGACGCGGTCGCGGACGACAACGCCGACCAGACCCTGGACGAGATCCGCAGCATCGTGCAGGAAATCGACGGGAAGTTGTTTGACGAGGTGGTCCTGGAGTCCCAGATCGAGAAGCTGGGCGAAGAGTGGATCAAGATCAAGAAGCAGCGTTCCCAGTTCCACGCGGTAAGTCGAAGGATGCTGGAGCGTTCACTTTCGCCCTACGCCAGCCATCTCGGCGAGGATGAAGTCTGATGAACCCGCAGAATCTCGAAGAGTGGGCGGTCTACGTTAGAAGCCTCGGCCCGGACGTTCTCTGGTCGAAGGCTGTCGCGGCCAACACCCTGCAGTTTGTACAGACACTGCAGGAGGAAGGCTACTCCGGCTCCGACATCACCGCGCTCTTCATTCTGTTTGCGCGCCGGTTCGATGCTGCGGAGGTGGCCCCGCCCACAGACATGCCTGGGCAGTATCTCTCGTACATCGACCTGCTCTCCTCCCTGGGGGAGTAGCGCGGGTAGAGTGGGCACGGAGAAGTTCATGCCCATCTACGAATATCAGTGCGGCGAGTGCGGGCTTCAGGCAGAGAAGATCTGGAGCCGCATCTCCATTGCCAAGGACACCATCCCGTGTCCTGAGTGCTCTACAGACATGAAGAAGCAGGTGTCCGCAGCGAACCACAGGTTCGTGCACCCGGCTTCCCAGACCCGAGGCATGGCCCCGCCGAACACGGGCACCTCGGACGACTGGAAAATGGACAAGGCAATCGGCCGGGACGCCGAGAAGAAGTGGGGCATCATCGAGAAGCGAGGAACCGTCAAGGACACCGCTATTCGAGACGCACGCAAGGAAGGCCTGGCAGTAAACCGGAGCCAGCTGGTTCCGAAGCTGGACGGTTCGGGCGAGTACCGAGTGATCAAGGAAAAGGAGCGAGTCAAGGCGAACCAGAACCGCGAGACCGCCTTCCAGATTGCCCAGGCGGCCAAGAAGGCGAAGCCAGAGTAGAACACCCCGGTGTCCTGTTTATAGATCCAGCCCAAGAGTATTCCCCGGTGTGCCCGGTGGTCAAATCTTCGGCGCTTGTACCTCACTGAGCCCCTTGCTCAGGCAAGAACAGGATCTCTCATGGCTTTTCCAGGCAGCATTTACGCACCTCCCGGCGTATACACCCAGACCTTCTTCGACTCTCCGGTGCAGGGTCTGGCCGCCTCGATTCGTGTGCCCCTCATCCTGGGCACTGGCTCCGAGATCCTCTTCCAGGACTCTCTCGAAGTAGTCCGGGGCTCGAGCTCCTCCGTTGATCAGCGGATCGTCCAGGAGGACGAGACTGGCCGTGCAGTGACGGCGATCTCCGAGGCCGGTGCGGTCACGCTGGGGGCCTTCGACGGCGCTGCGGTTCGGATCCAGGTCAAGAACTTCCCGATCGTCACGGGCGGCGGGTCTGGTACAACCGCTACCAACTCGTCCAGCATCAACGTGACCCTCAACGGGTCTCCGGTCGTAGTCCTGGCTGTCGACGGTACGAGGGGCATCCTGACCCTCAGCTCGGCCCCCAAGCTGACCGACACCGTCAAGGTGACCTACTTCTTCAACCGCACGGACACGCTGATCACGGACACGCTGACCGACCAGGTTGGCACCTCCGCTCCCCTGATCTACGGCGCGGTCGGCCAGAACTTCGTCATCACAACGGACTCGAACGACACCCTGGCGTTCACCGTTGACTCGGCTGACGCCGTCGCGGTCACGCTTTCCGAGAGCCCCACGGCGGGCTGGACCGCCGCGCAGGTGGCCTCGTTCATCAACAGCGCGGCCACGGGAACGACTCTGGTCGCTTCGACGGCCACGGACAACTTCGGCAACACGGTCCTCTCGCTCACCGCAGACCGCGACGTCATCGTGGGTGCGGGCACGGCGAACACCACCCTGGGCCTCACCAGCGGCACCGACACTGCACGCAACAAGGTCTTCTACACGTTCCAGAAGGCAATCGTCGACGGAACCAACGGCGGCGTGACCACGACCGACCCTGCCGATGTCACTGTCAAGGTTGACGGGACCCAGGTCATCCCGACTGCGGTTGACGGTGCCAGTGGCGCAGTGACCCTGCCCTTCGCTCCCGAAGTCGGCGCGGTCGTCACTTGCCAGTACTACTTCAACTCCTGGCAGGACACCTTCGACTACCTGGCCCACCGGAATGTCACCGACATCACCCGCTGCGGCCTGACCCCGGATCGGACGGACTACACCGACGGCACTGACTTCGTGCTCAAGGATGACCTGATCCTCTGGGGCACCGCAGTCCTGATCGAGTCGGGCACCCACACCACAGGGTCCACCTACTTCGACGACACGCAGATCTCCGGGACCCTGGTAGACACCCGACAGTACCTGGCCGCGTGCCCTGCCTACGTTGACTCTTCGGTGAGTCCTCCGGTCGAGGGTCGCAAGATCTTCACCCTGCCCCTCACCCCCACCACGGGCAACGGGCGCAACTCCCTCATCTCCTCGGCGACCTACCTCTCCGTGACGAACGGGCGCGTGGATCTCCCCACCAACCGTCCCGACCTCGTTCTGGTGTACTGGGGCTTCAGCCTCAGCGACGCCGTGAACCGTGGCGCGGTTGAAGTGACCCAGGTGGACTCCGACAACAGCCGAGTCACTCTGGCCGCTGCAGTCCCGGTGGGTGCGAGCGTCTACGCGACCTTCTACTACAACACCATCCAGGATGTGGAGTACACCCTCACCTCCGTCTCGGAAGGGGCCTCGGGGGTCGGCACCTTCTCGGTTGACGACGCTGACGGCGACGCGATGTACACCGCCCTGTACTCGACCAAGAGCGCAGGCCTGGCGACCATCACCGTGCAGTTCCCCAGCGGCTCGGAGAACACGGCCGACACTCGGTTCGAGTCCCCGTTCACCACGACCTTGTTCACGGGTCCTGTGGAGGAAGACGTCACAGTCACCTTCTCGACCCGCAACGCAACTCTGGGCTCGTACACGGTGCCCAACCCTGGCCCCTACTACATCATCGCGGGCGCCAGCGACAACTTCGATGTCGAGATTGACGCCGCGTCTTTGACGGGCGGGTTCGTCAACCTCTCGGACCCCATGGGGTCCGGCGCGGGCTTCAGTGCCCAGCTGGTCGGCGACGAGATCGGGTACGATGCTGACTCGGGCGGCATCACCTACGAGATTGACGCTACCAACGAGTCCCTTGACTTGCAGGTGGACGGCGTTCTTCTGAATGCTCTGGCCGCTGCCGACGCCACGGCGACCGCCGCCAACTACGTCGCTGCCCTCAACCAGGAAGCTCACGGCATCTTCGGGGCAACGGCTTCGGCGGGTGCCTCCGGTAGCATCACCATCCCTGCGGCTTCCGACCCCTCCGATGTGGACGATCACTACAACGGTTGGAGTGTGGTTTGTACTTCGGGAACTGGAAACGGCGTCGTTGTTCGTACGGTCACGGACTACGTCGGCTCCACAGGCGTCCTGACTCTGGACGGTGGCGTCACCTACGACGCCACCTCGGTGTTCTCGCTCTGGAACTCCGAAAGCGCCCCCTACATGACTGGCGCCACTCGGTTCCTGTCTTCGACGACCATCACCCTGGGTGAGTACGACGCCCTGGTGTTCAGCTACACTGGGTCGGCCGGAGGTCAGGAGACCTTCTCCGCGACGGGAGCCAACGTCATCGTGGCGGGTGTCTACACCAGCGCTTCGGCTCTGGCGACAGCGGTTCAGACGGCGGTGAACGCAGCCATCGCCGCAGGAACCCTGGCCCCCCAGGTCACCGTCGGCACCGACACCAGCGGTCGCCTTACCTTCACTCTGGAATGCGATCCGGCCGACACCGCAGGCGGCTACCTCGAGTTTGTGACTGGTGCTTCGACCGCCGTGGACTTCGCAGTCCTGGCAGGGCTGGACACCCACACCGCGCAGGGCGGACAGGCCAAGGTGGTCAACGCCCCCATCGCTCGGGTGTTCTCCTTCTCGGCTACCCCGCTGGTACACGACCGCATCATCCTCCGCAACCGGCTCATCCCGGGCAACGGTGGCTCGATGGACGGCGCGTTTATCCTGGGTCTCACCCAGCTTGAGGTCCTGGGGGGTACGGGTGCCACCCAGGCCGGTCTGACCGCCAAGGAGACTGGGCTCTCGGGCATCCGAGGCACGGTCATGGAGCCTACCCTCGCCGGCATCGTGGGCTTCGGAGACGGACAGGTCGCGGGCGGCACCTACTCCGACGCTCGGGACAGCCAGCCGGTCGTCACATTCTACGCAGCGGGCGGCACCACCGCCCAGAACAACGTCCTCAAGTTCACCTTCGAGGGCACTCCGGTCACGGTGGAGTTCACGGACGCAACCGGAACGGCGATCGCTTCCGGTGCCTCGGCTGATGTGCCCCTGGGCCCGGTCGCTTCGGTCAACACCATCCTCGGTCAGATCAGCGCGGCCATGACCACAGCGGGTCTCTCGGCTGTTCCGGTCCAGGAAGGCGCGGGCTGGCGTCTGCGCGGGGACCTCTCCACGACTGCAGCGAGCATCGTTGTCGGAACCGGGAGCGCCAACACCGCTCTGGGTCTCTCCGACGGCGACATTGCCTACCGCACCGAGCTCGATGTCAAGGTGCTGGTCTCGGCTATGATGGCCCACGCCAACTCCACGCTGTCTCTGTCTCTGTTCACCTGGTCCGGTGCCAGCGGCTACTTCGCCTTCGCCGGTCTGGCCAAGCGGGTCACCGACTCGGCGAACGCTGCCTACATCTACCTGCAGAGCCTCGGCAACGCAGGAGCGGGCACGACCTCCAGCATCGCCATCGACGCTGCCGCCAGTGACTCCTCCACCCTCCCCGGAACCGGGCTGGGAATGGCGGACGGCGACGGAGGCACCGGCGAAGACGCCATCGATGGCTTCTACGTTACCAGCTCGGACACGGCGAACGGCTCTGGAACGGCGAACACTTCGGTGCTCAACAGCGGGACGGGCCAGGACGGCTACGTCGGCCAGACCTACCGTGACGCGATCACGGGCCTGACCTTCACGATCCTTCCTCGGTCTGGCGGGTCCAGCTACCCGGCAGCCTCCACGGTCACCCTGACATCTCGCGCCAACGTGACCACGGACTCGAACCTCCCAGTGAACACCATCCCGGGTCTGGAGCTCACTGTCTCCAACACCCTGGACATCCCGGCTGGGGACACGGGTCTGGTAACCACCTACGACAAGGGTGGCAGCCAGCCTTCGGTCGGCGACGTGTTCTACGTCTCCTATGAGTACACCAAGTCGGACTACACCGCCGCCCTTTTCACGAAGATGACGACGATTGAGGCCGCTTACGGGAGCAACTCGACCGAGAACCCGGTCGTGCTGGCCTCGTACCTGGCCATCCTCAACGGCGCGGTGGTCGTCGCGGTTCGCCAGGTGCAGAAGGACTCCGATGCGGACGGCGATGGTGTCCTGGACACGGCAACCCTGGCTGCGTACATGGCAGCAGTCGACGATGTCGAGGGAGCCCTGCCTGGGGGCGTCTACCCGGACACCCTCACCTGCCTGAAGGGTGACAGCACCACGCTGTTCCAGTACATGGCGCAGCACTGCGACATCCAGTCCAGTATGCGCTACCGTTCGGAGCGTACTGCCATCGGCGGTCTGTCTGCAGGAACGGAGCCCAGCGACGCGGGCACCGTGGCCGAGGCTATCAAGCGGTACAGGTTCCGGATGGTCTACCCGGACCTCTACACCCTGTCTCTCAGCACTTCGGACGGGACCGTGGAGTCCTACCTGGTTGACGGCACCTACGCGGCTGCAGCCGTTGCCGGTGGCCGAGCGGCTCCCAGCATCGACGTGGCCACTCCCTGGACTGGCGGTCGCATCGTCGGTCTGGACACGGTTGCTCGGGTTCTGGACGCCGTCGAGCAGAACCAGGTCGCTGTGCGAGGCCTCACGGTCATCGACCAGCAGCAGTCGGTCATCAAGATCCGCCAGGGTCTCACCACCGACATGACCAGCGTGCTCACGAAGCTCCCGACGGTGATCACCATCGCCGACGAGGTCCAGCGTCAGGCACGCGGGGCTCTGGAGCGGTACATCGGGTCGAAGTTCCTGGCGGGCATCACCGGCCAGATCGAGACCCAGATGAACACGACTCTGAAGCAGCTCAAGGCGGCTCAGATCATCGCGGCCTACACGGGCGTGAGTGCAAAGGTTTCCGAGGATGACCCGACGGCAGCGGAAGTCGAGGCGTACTACCAGCCCGTCTTCCCCCTGTTGTATATTATTCTCACGTTCAACCTCCGCGCAAGTTTGTAGCCCCGGCTTACAAAAGCCTACAGCCGGGTAGCTAAGGCGGTTCGACCGGGGTAGGGTTCTTCTACGGAGGAACCCTATGCCCGAGTGTCCTGTGTGTAACGTGAGCGTGGCGAATGCCCGAGGCATGGCCTCGCATTTCCGCCGCCAGTCGGAGACGCACCCTGACTACAAGACCTGGCAGGCGGACCAGAGGTGGGCTGGTAAGGCGGAGCCCGAGGATTATGTGTCCTGTAGGGAGTGTGGACTCAAGGCTCCCAGCCTGACAGGCCACTTGCGGACTCACAGTTTGACTGCCGCCCAGTACCGAGAGAAGCACGGTGCGCAGGCATTGCTACGCTCGCTGAGTTCTCAGCAGGGTCAACGCAAGGCAGTCACGAAGGCTCGTCGCACTTCTCCAGCCTACGAGGGCACCAAAGAAGTCTCCTGCACAGTGTGTCCGGGGACCTACGAGGCACACAAGCTCGCAGCTCCGGGGATGTGTCCTGCGTGCAAGGCAGCGGCAGAGGACGGACGCTGGGCTGGTAAGACGGAGCTCGAGGACTACGTCACGTGCAGGGCATGCGGCCACCGAGCGATCAGTCTGGTGAGCCATATCCAAGCGGAGCACCCAGACTACCAGGCCCTCTATCCAGGCACGCCCCAGATGGCCCAGGCTGTGACCCAGAAGTGGCATCTCCGAGGAGTCCCCCTGTCGGAGGAGACCCGAGCCTTGATGTCCGAGAACGCAGGCCGGTGGAACAAGGGATTGACAAAGGAGACCCACCCCAGTCTCGCCCGGCAGGCGGAGAAGATGCTCGGGAAGCCTTGTTGGTCAGCAGGTCTCACAGCGGAGGATCACGAGGCACTGAGGCGGACTTCAGCAAAGCTCAAGTTGTATGTGGGAGAGAACCGCCCCTGGCACAACGGCTTGAAGGTTGAGCTGACCTTGGAGGATATCCAGCCGATCCTCGATGAGGATGGCCGACTGGACCGCCAGAAGGCACTGGACGCAGAGATCCCCTGGCAGGCTTGTCAGAGATACATGGCGACCTACGGACTCGAGATCTCCGACGTGAACGTGAAGGCTCGGAGCGAGGCCCAGTTCATCCGACTCACGGAGGAGCAGCTCGCCCCGTATCGACTCAAGAACGGGAAGCTGGTAGCAGCCTGGGCAGCGTCCCGCCTCGGAGTGTCTTCGGGCGTGGCGGCTCGAGAGGCCGACCGGCACGGGATGCCTCGATACAAGTGGGGGCTCTCCCAGGGTCTATGCCTCGGGACCGTTTCCGAGGCTCTCGGAGGTCTCCCGTGGGAAGATGAGTGGAAGAGTCGTAGGTTCTTCAACCCTAAGACGGGGTGGAGATACAAGTTCGACGGCTACTTCCCGGATGTCTCCTTGATTGTAGAGTTCCACGGGCATCAGCACTTCGTGTTCCCGAACGCTTTCCACAAGACGGAGGAGCAGTACCTGGCTGGGAGAGCGAGGGACCGGCACAAGAGGGAGTTGATCCAGGGAGCCTTGGACTTGAGGTATCTCGAGGTCCGATACGACCAGCCCTTCGACGACGTGATGTACCTAAAGGGTCGTCTGGATTCCCTGACACGGTAGGTCTACTATCCCACGGTAGAGCTACCGTCTACGGAGTCTCTTCGACATGCCTAAGTCTCTCACTGCCTCGGACCGCTCCGCTCTCATCAAGCTGGCCTCCTCCCTGGAGAAGGGTTCGGATGAGAGGAAGGCAATCCTGGCTGGCCTGGCGAAGACCTCAGGTGTGCGTCCCCGGGAGATGACCCAGTCAGACCTTGGTTCGGGGTTCGGCGGTTCCAGGCCTTTTGGAGACGGGGGGAACCCGTGGCTGGCCTCTGTGCGGAAGCCCAGACTAACGGCTGAAGACATCTACTACTGGCTGGAAGAAGAGGACGAACCCAGCGGGGACGTAGCATCTGCAGACGTAGTTGCCGACGCAAATGGTATTGGGATCTACCTACAACTGGAGGACGGTGGGGATATCAACGTGTACTCTGCGGTGCGAGACACGGACTCAGCCTGGGCCGAAGAGGCAGTGGGAAACGTGGCTCGGGGCCTGGAGCGTGGTCGCCTTCCAGAGGGTCGGTGGGAGCTTCTTTAGGGGGCAGGTAGAAGACAGGGACTCGAACACCCGAGTCCCCGCACTTCGCCCATAGCTCAACAGGGAAGAGGTCCCGCGAGTTTCTATCGCGGTAATCAGGGTCATGAGCAACCCTGCCCACCTTGAAGGCCACCCTGAGACTGGGTGTGTGCACACCACCAAGAGTTCGACCACGATGTGTCGGCTCCTGGGCGGTCAGACGCATAACGGTCTCGCTCTCTCAACTGGTGAGATCCGAGGTCTGGAGAAGCTGTACGGCTTCACCGACGAGTACTACGAGGACATGAAGGCGGAGCTGAAGCTGTCCTACGAGCAGTCACTGGTGCGACACACCGAGTCTATCGCTGCCTACGATGCCTGGCGGAAGAGCCCTTTTCCTCGCACCCCTCGCTATCTAACGGAGCCTGGGAAGCCCCCCAAGGAGCCCGACTACGAGGGCGCAGTGAAGTTGTCCAAGGCGGGTGCCTTCCGCAACCTGATGCGGTTCGCGGAGAAGGACGGCCTCCGGGTCATGGCAGTCCTCGCCAAGTACATGGAGGACGAGAAGGACCCCCTCGAGTTGATTGCCCACCTTCTCGCAGAGGCAGGCTTCGACACCGCTGGACTGGAAGAGTTCTACGAGGACTGACCGCATGAAGCCTCTTCGCACACTGCTCTCCGAGATGTCCGACCCTCGTCGGGAAGCTTTTCTCGCACTCTACGACAAGTACGAGTACCTCTTCAGATTTGCTCGGGGCAGTTCCCACAACCACCAGGCATGGGAGGGCGGCTACCTGGACCACATCGCTGATGCGGTCCGCGTGAACCTCCTCACCTGGGAGGCCCTCAACGCATACCGAGCGCTCCCGTTCACGGCGGACTCGGCCACGATCTGCCTGTTCCTCCACGACATCGAGAAGCCCTTCCGGTACGGGCCCTGAGACTCCCCGGTCTGTGTTGAGTGGAGAACCTACGTCAAGTCTTTCCGGAAGGACGTCCCAGAGCACGAGGTCTGGGAGTTTGCCAAGCAGGCGATCCTGCGAGAGCTTCTCGAGTTGTTCGACATCTGGCTCACCCCGGATGAGTGGAACGCCCTCAAGTACACGCACGGGGAAGGCTCGGACCACAAGAAAAATGAGCGGGTGGCGAGCCCTCTGGCGACACACGTGCACCATTGCGACAACGTCTCCGCTCGCATCTACTTCGGTGACGGCAAGGGGCTGGGATGAGCGACAGCGAGACCACCTATCTGGTCTGCTGGGAGGTCAGACGCAGCGGCGGAGGCTCTTTCGAGGTCAAGTCCCTCGACGACATTCCCAAACAGCTGGCTGAACTTTCGGAGGAACTCGAGGAGATGGGTCTCGAGACCCATGACGAGGAGGATCTCCGGTACGAGCTGGACGTGGGTCCAGTCTACAAGACCGAGCGGGTCCCGTTTGACGAGGACGCTGCCTTCGCGAAGGCGATGCCCCTGATCCATGCCCGACACACGCGGGAGCGAGAGAAGCGAGAGGCTCAGAGGGAGGCGCGAGAGAAGGAAACTCTGAGGCTTCTCCTAAAGAAGCACGGGTCGGCTGGGTGAGGCTTCGGTAGGTCTACTATCCCGCGTAGAGGTCATGGAAACGCACCTCGCAAGACTTTCTCCGTCCTCGGGGGACCTCAACCAACGTCGGGTCACCTACCTGAGTGGCCGGATGATTTTCTGGGGTCAAACCCTCAAGAAGGACGGGCTCAGCGACATCGCTGCTTCAGCCACCCGGATTGGGATGCTGTTGAAGGAGCTTCTCGAGGAAGACTACACTGAGTCCATCTGGGCGGACATCTCAGAGGAGAGGCGCAGGCTCCGAGGCCTCATGTCGTTCTCCCGGGCAATCAGTGCACTGGGCCGCATCGTAGAGGACCTCGACGATGAGATCCTGAAGCCGCGTCGACTTCTGGCGTCTTCAGCACGGGTCGCCTCCCGGTACGCCGCTCGCTCGAAGTGGGAGGTCGAGGTCATGGTCCGCAACAAGCGGACGCGGAAGGTCGACACCAAGCTCACCACAGTGAGTGCCGACTCAGAAGAGACTGCCAAGGCCATCGCCGGAGCCAAGTACCGGTCTCAGGGCAACCTGCACGACGTGGGCTTCGCCCGCCCCAAGAAGGCTTCTGACAGTCTCTTCGAAGTGATCGGAGCGGCTGCCCGCCATATCTGGGGTCGTTCCGGTTGGTCCGTGTACAACATGAGGGACACCTACGCAATTACATTGCAAGGAGCCCCCGAGTACAGAGGCGCCAACTTCACCGATATCGACCACCTCCTCAAGATTGCGAATGAGGGCGACGTAGAGGACTTCCTCCACGCCTTGAAGGCAGGCCTTCGGAGATGGGGTCGCGCCCATTCCGAAGAGATCGACAGCGGCGACTACCAGCCCAAGAAGGTCGGGATTTCCTTCATGGATGATTCCAACCAGCGGCAAGCCTGGGCCATAGACCTTGGTAGTGCGTTCAAAAAGCTCGGGATTCGGCAGGCCGCCACCACGATAGAGATCGGCAAGAAGACGGGCATCGAGTATGACGCCCGGAAGAAGCAGTTCACCGCTGAGATGAGCATGCTCCGGGGGGGCTTCCCGGCCACGTTGGTGAACCCTTCCACGGGTGGCAAGATGACGTTCCGCAACCCAGAAGCCACCCGGGATCGCGAATACGAGGTTCAGTACTGGACCCTCTACGGACCTCAGGCCCATACTCTCCGCGTCTACAATGACTGAGGCTCTTATGAAGAATAGCAAGGTCGCCCAGATCCTCGCAGAAGAAGGGTTGATCACTGCCTCCTATACGGGGAACCCAGACGGCCAGCCCATCTACCCGGTAGAGATCGACCACGGCTACGACCAGCCCCTCTCCGGGGGCACCGACATCATGAAGCGTGTCGTCGACCAGTTCCGCGAGGAGCAGGGTTCCGAGCCCCGAGAGAAGAACCCTCGGCTTGCGAGCCTAAAGATCAAGCAGAAGACCTTCTCAGACGGGGTGTACACCCACAAGGAGAAGGGCCAGTTCGAGGTCTTCGACGGCTCCAAGAAGCTCGGTGAGCTTTGGAAGGGCATGGACGGTTGGTGGCACACCAGTCTGGATGGACCCGGTGGCGTGAGGTTCCGCAAGCGGAAGGACGCAGTGGACTCCTTCCTTGAGGGAATGGGCAAGGGTCAGGGTCCTCGCGAGTTCGAGTACACCAACGAGGAGCTGGATCGCAAGAACCGACGCCGGTCTTCGGAGAAGCGAGCCCGATCTCGTGAAGTCGAAGCGGAGATGCTGGGCGAGCGTCTGATGGCTCTCACATCCCGGACGCCAAGCGAACACCTGAAGAGGGTGGACCGTTACTACAGCGTGGTCCATGAGATCGGGATGAACCTCACCCGACTGTCGGAAACGACTTCCCCGACCTTTGATGAGGAAGAGCGCCAGCTGCTTGTGCGGGAGATCCTCGAGGGCTTGCGCTACATCAAGCGCGACCATCCCCTTTCCGTGCTCCGGGCCACTTTGGAGGAGGCCGAGGCCGCACAGAGCTGGATCGATGGCGTGGGGGATCTCCTAAGTCAGTACAAGCCACCCAAGCGGGCGGGCTACGGGTTTTCTGAACAGGACCTGGAAGACCTGGGTTTCTCCCCCGGAGAGAGGGTCAAGCTGCGGAAGGCGGTGAACTGGGTCAACCGAGGCGGGCTTCGCAACAGGAAGGAGCTTCGCACCGCATGGATTGCTGAAGGAACCACCCTGGAAGTGGGTAGCTACGATTTCCCTCGCATCGAAGTTCTTGACGTAAAGACGGGCGAGCTGTTCACTGTTCGTGCGAGAGAGCTTGAGGCTGCTACATGAGTTCCCGCACTGCCCGCGCTGATGTGACCCCCGTCCGCCAGAGGACGCAATACAGCTGTATGGCAACGTCCATGATGATGTGCCTCCGAGCTCTCGGGCATGACTGCAACGAGGACGAGGTCAACAAGGTGATGGGGGCGACCCCATCCAAGGGCGCGTGCTGGGAGCAGGCCCTCGCCACGGCCCAGCACTACGGCTGCCGGGCCACGTTGACGTGCCCCTCAACGGTCACCCAGCTGAAGGGTTGGACCGACGCGAAGAAGCCGGTGATGATCGCCTGGAACCCCGAGGGTCGCGACTGGTCCCACGCCTCGTGTGTGTTCGACGTCACTGAAGGTCTCCCAGAGGACATCCCGCCTGAGGCGATCGTCCAGGGCTCCGGCCCTGGTCTGTACGTGTGGGTCGCGGACTCGAACATTCCGCACCCGGAGAAGCTCATCCGCGTTGTGCACGAGGACGAGTTCTACAAGAAGTGGTACGAGAAGTGGCCTCAGTACCTGGTGCGGCGTCCTGCCTTGATGCTGGAGCGAGAGATCTCCGCCGGGGGGCGCCAGATGATGGCCTCGTCCAGGGGCCTGGTTCCTCGGGCGTCTCCCGATAGGGTCTCCTCACGCTACGCAGCGTCCCAGGGCAGACTCGATCAGAGAACCAGGTCCATCATCAACGGGCAACTGGACCGCCGAGGCCTCGGCGGCAACGCTCGCTTTCGCCGAGCCGAAGACGGCTATGTCCTGGCTCTCGACATCCTGGGTCAGGAAGGCATCGAGCTTGACGAGGTGGTGAATTCCCACCTGTTCCGCCTGGACGCCGGGACCTTGAACATCGACCTGGCCTTCAGCAACTCGGACGATCCGTTCTCTCCCCTGAGCATCTCCAACTCGATGTTGCACCTGTCGTACACGAAGCTCGGGAACGACAAGTACGAAGTTCTGACCTACCTGACTTGAGGATCTGATGCACAGCCGATACCAGAAGTTCTACGACGAGGTCCTGGCCTTTCTCGAGAGCGGTGAGTTTCGCAAGTTGACAGGACTGGCCGAGCGAATTGACGCTCAGGTGGGAGAGGACACGACAGTCGCTCTCGTTACCATGATCCACAACGACCGGGCCACTAGCCAGCGGGTGAAGTCTCGAGCAGAGACGGCACACCGTTTGCTCTCGTTCAAGAGGACTTCCCCTGAGCGGCTCGCCGCCCGATACGCCCAGAAGATGGCGAGTGAAGTGTACGTGGACGAGAACGGGGTGGCCCATGACGACGAGGGCAATTCCTGGCCGGTCAGAGGGTGGGGTGAGGGCACTTACGGCGGGCGCAACAAGACCCGTATCGTGATGCAGGCTCCCCAAGAGCGGAGCTACTCTCCCAGGAAGCCTCGGAACACTGTCCCTGATCTCCAGAAGCGTATCCGCAGGCTGCTCCTGGTTTTGGAGACGACCCGGGAGACCAAGTCCAAGAAGTTCCTCCGAGAGAAGTCGAATTCGACTTCCATGACTGCCGGACAGCTTCGGTGGGTTGAGAGCCTGGAGAACAAGTACAAGCGAAAGCTGGCCGACATGCCGGATGACCCGCCCCTCAAGATCACCTTCTCTGGGGTGACAGTTGACGGGAGCAAGTTGCGACCTGCCGACCAGGCCAAGATCGAAAAGCACTTCGGCCTCACCCCTGGCAGGGGCAACGACCTCGTGATTGGCCCAAGGGTTTCAGCCCCTACGCCTGTCTCGGCACCCAAGCCCTCGCCTGCGGGGCCTGTGGATCGGTTCCAATTCGATCGCGGGGAAATCCAGAAGATGGTCCCCATCTTGGAGCGCCTCGTAGCTAAGACTCAGAACCGGATGTTCGAGAGCTTCTTGAGTGATCTGAAGGCGGGCAAGGGCCTCTCCGACAAGCAGCTGAAGGCGATCCGACACAAGCTGTACCAGACCGGGGGACGCGCCGACGCTGCCCTCTTTAAGAGGTAGCGGTACAGAGCCTATCCTCCCCTCCGGGTAGAGGATACTATGTCCAAGAAGCTCACAGGTGCCCAGAAGCCATTCACTGTCCTGGTGGCCCACATCCGGGGGGGCAGCGACCCTTCCAAGGGGACTGCGGGGAACCCGGTGAAGGTGCGCACGGCCATGACCATGCAGCACTTCGTGGAGGTTCCGGGTCGTGGGCCGAAGGGTGTGGACCAGGGAACGACCCCAGGCACTGCCACCCGTTTGGGGCATGTGCAGTACACTACGGACACCCTGCCCGTGAACGCAACAGGTACCATCACCGTCGGAACAGCAGCCCTTGCGGGACCCACCACGGTTCTCCTCGGAAACTATGTCCTGACATCTGGTGAGGACTTCGCAGTCGTTCAGGCAACAGCGACCGCGACTGTGGTCGCATTCCCTTCCACAGCCACTCTGACTGTCGGAGGCACTGCTCTCACCGACGCAGGCGGAGCTCGCACTCCGGGAAGCGACGACTACGACGGCACCCTGGGTTCCGCCGCGTTGATCGCTGCGGACATCGTAGCCGCCATCAACGATGCCGCGAACAGCTTTGCCGCGATCGCGACAGCCTCAGATGCCGGAGGAGGAGCAATCACTCTGACTGCGGTGAGTCTGGGGGGACCTGGCGACGCGGTGACCCTGACTACTTCGGATGCGGGGGACATCACTGTCAGTGGTGCGACGTTCGACGGCAGCGTGGACGGTACAGCCACCAACCTCGCGGCAGCCATCAGCTTTCCCGGGTACAGCGCGACCTCAGTGGACGACGTGGTCACGGTCACCGGCCCTGTGGGTCCAGAGGGCAACTACGCCCTCTTCCGTGCGGGCGGGAGTTCCCCCTACGTGTTCACCCTCAGTCCTGACAACGGGTCTATGTCCGGAGCAGAGCCTGCTCTCGGCCCGATTGTCTCTGTGTAGTAGGGAGTTCAGATGCCTCCAAAGACCAAGGCCCCACAGACCCAGGAAGATCGCAAGTACATCCTGGACAACCTGCCGGAAGGAACAGTCCGGGTTTCGGTAATCAACGAGCAAGGAGCTCAGCAGTACAAGCGTCCTGACGACGTCGACGTTGTCAACGACGAGATCGCGCTTTCCCTTGAGGGGATTCCCGTAGTCATGCGGGGAAAGCCGGGACGCCGCCCCAAGAACCAGCTGCAGCCGGTGACACCCCAGATTGCTGAGGTAGCCCAGGCGCGGGAAGACCACATCGACGGCAGTCCGTTGATGCGAGACGCCCGGAAGAACACAGGCAGCGATAGTGTTCTGGACCTCGTCCTGGTTGGTCTCTCCGAAGAAGCGAGCCACATCGAGTTCGAGCGCATGGAGGCCCAGCGTCACGGGCGCGGAGAAGACGCTGCCAACCTGGCCTCAAAGCGAGCACGAATCCTAAAGGCCCTGGCCGACACACTCATCAAGAGGAAGCAGGTCGGTGCGGGCGGCATGATTGACCTGGACGCCGGACCCTTCCAGGTCCTCTTCCAGTACCAGCTCGAGACCTTCAAGGAAGCCATGAAGCACAGTGGCTGTCGGGCTGAGCAGATCGAGCAGACCTTCACACACCTGGTGGGCAACCTCGACGACGACTGGAAGGAAGAGGCTCGAGCCCGTATGCGGGAGAAGATGAAGTGAGTCTGGCAGAGCTCGCAGCAGCCGTCGGACGCCGGTCGGCCGACGAGCAGGTGTCCGACATCGCGGACATCATCACCTTCGTAGAGTCGGACTGGGGTCTGGGTCTACGGCTGTACCCAGTGCAGCGGGTGATTCTGAAGGCTCACTACGGAATGGAGCTGGACGACAACCCGCACGGGTTCCCGCTCGATGTTCCGATCCCGAAGAGCCATCCGAACTACGACATTGAGCTCACGGACCTCGATGGGTTCTACAAGTTCCGGGTCCATACTACGGACTGGCGTAGGGAGAAGGACCAGTACCTCACAGAGGCCGGATACCTGCGGTATCTGTACGACAACAAGCGGTGTAACATCCGCGAGGTCATCCCGGGCAAAGAACGCCGGGAGATGGTGCTGTCGGTCGGTCGACGTTCTGGCAAGACCCTCATCACCTCTTGCATCGTTGCCTACGAGACCTACAAGCTGTTGCTCAAGGGGAACGCGCAGCACTACTACGGAGTGTCGGCCTCCAACGTCATCCAGCTGATCTCTGTTGCCACCGACAGGGATCAGGCAGGGCTTCTATACCAGGAAGCCTCGGGGCACTTTCAAAAGTGCGACTTCTACAAGGCGTACACAGCGAACGCAACCCAGAGCTTCGCGACCTTCCAGACCCCGCACGACATCGACCGATACGGGAGCTACAGGGACAACCCGAAGGCTCGCTACTCGGTCAAGGTCACGTTCAAGTCCTGTGTGGCCAAGGGGCTTCGAGGAGGCAACAACATCCTCGTCGCCCTGGATGAGGCCGCTCACTTCGGTGAGAAGGGGCAGGCGTCCGCTGACGAGGTCTACCAGGCTGTTGAGCCCTCCACCCGGACCTTCTCTCCGAAGGACCCCCGGGACAAGACCCGTGTCCTGAGAGGACCAGACGGCAAGCACATGCCGAATGAGGGGCGGATCATCCTGATCTCGTCGCCTCTCGGCAAGCAGGGGTTGTTCTACAAGCAGTACCTGCTGGGCTTCGGTGATAACCAGGCTGCGGACAATCTGCTCTGTATCCAGGCTCCTACCTGGGAGGTCAACCCTACGGTCCCGGCCGAGACCTTTGTGGGGTCTTACCTCAAGGATCCCGCTGTCTTCTTCACGGAGTTCGGGGCCGAGTTCACGGACCGTACACGAGGCTGGCTTGAGTCTCCTGAGGACTTGCTGGCCTGTATTGATGCGAACCTCCGACCGAAGACTCGCGCAGCGCCGCGCATGCCCCACTTCATGGGTCTGGACGTCGCCCTGGTAGGGGACTACAGCGCTCTGGCGATCGGGCACAACGACACGGAAGGCCGAGTGGTTCTGGATGCGTACGAGCGCATTCGAGCCGGGGAGGGGGACTACATCGGGCTCGAGCGTCTGGAGTTCGAAGATGTAGCCGACTGGGTTCGCGCCTGGTCCCGCCGTTTCTACATTGAAGAGGGGATCTTCGACCAGTGGGCTGGTATCCCCATGGAGCAGTCCCTAAAGCGGAAGGGTCTGGCGCAGCTTCTTTCGGTACACCACACCCGGCAGCTGTCAAGCCGGATGTTCCAGAACTTCAAGAACCTCATGATGGATCGGAAGCTGGTCCTCTACGACTGGCCTCTCCCCGCCGACCCCATAGACGGAGAACACGGAGATCTTATCGCGGAGCTCCTGGAGCTTCAGGCTGAGTACATCAGCAAGTATATCATCAAGGTGGAAGCCCCAGACATGGCTGGGAAGCACGACGACCTCTCGGACGCAGTGGTCCGGATGGTGTGGTGCGCCACGCAGAATGGTATGAAGACCCATGCAGTCACAGGTCATAGGTCTCAGGGCGGGTCCCCTGGCTATTCCCGCTTCGGAAGGCAGCCTACTGCTCGGGGGAACGGCGGAAGCCATCCCTCTCGGCAAATCTTTCCGGGCTCGACCGGGCGCAAGAGGTAGTCAGTGGCCCACATCCAGAACTCATCGATTCAAGACGCCGGGGATGTGGAGCTCTTCTTCCCAGGCGACAGGTTCCCCGTGGTGGCTGGGGCTACCCTTCGCTCAACGGGATGGCGCGGCGGGTTGTGGGTGATGTATGCAACCGGCGACAGCGACTTCACGGTGGAAGTCAGCGACGGCAACTCCGCAGCCGGGTTTCTACTGTTTGCCTCTGAGGACTACAGCATCATTCGCCCCAACGGCACTGGGCCCGGCTCTCCAGAGAACTGGGTGTCGCACCAGTTTCTGTCTGGGGTCGGGGGCCAGAACGTCGCGACCATGGTGAACGGAGGCACCCGAGCTTTCTTCAAGGTCTACGAGACAGTCGCTCTTTCTGGGGGTGCTCGGACAGGGGGCGCTATCACCTACACCCTGGGCGAGAGTCTCAAGGTGAGTGAAAACGGGCTCCTGTGCAACGATTCTGACGGAGAGTTGTCAACAGCTGGGGTAACTACTCCCATCGTGGTCGGTATAGTGTCAGCGATCCCTTCCTCCGGGAACGGGGATCGTCTGGCTATGGACATGAAGTACTGAGAGATGGTCATTGAGTAGACTCCGCGCCAGCACAGCTCCCTCAGACAGCGACCGTCAGATCGCTGAGCATCTCGATCGTGCAGAGCGGGAGTTGGAGTCAGCGATCGCGGTCGCTCGCCAGGGTCGCCCTTCCTTCGGAGTGCGAGCTCGTCGGACTGAAAGGGACCTGGGCCGAGCACTGGGGTTCCTCCAGGACATCTCTACGATGGCGCCGCGCTACAGCGCCGGTGATCCGGATTCTATGTCGGAGGAAGAGCGCAACCGTCTGGCCCGTGTTGCAAGAGAAGAGAAGAGGTTGCTGGAGTACAATGCGCAGCGACAACAAGAGCGGGCTGGAGAGGTAGATATCCATGAGTGAACAGGATGCCGGCGGGACTTCTGTAGCCACGTTCAAGAACGGAGACGGCAAACAGAAGGCCAAGACGGGGAAGCCGCGTCGTGTGGTCACAGGTTCGATGCGTTCTCGCATCGCCACGGCAGGAGGTCTGGGCGGCGCGGGCACCATGCAGGGCGCGGGCGGCAACTTCTACAGCCCCGAGCTCTCAACCGACTTCCTCGAGCTCCCCCAGAGTCTTCACGAACAGTGGAACTACTACAGGTTCTTCTATCGGAGCGAGCCCTTCGTCGGTCAGGCGATCGACCTCCACACGGAACTGCCCCTTAGCAAGGTCCGCATCGGAACACCCAAGGCGGCAAATCGAGATCTGGCCGAGGCGGCTGCAAAGTTCTGCACCAAGTGGGCACGCAAGGTCGGCCTCCTCCAGAGACTCATCTCCATCGTTCACGAGAGGAACCTCATCGGTGAGGCATTCATCTGGTGCGAGGACGACAATCCGGAGATGCCGGATGAAGTCAGGTACGAGACACGCCGCACCCTCACCGAGGACGGGCTCGCTATTGAGGAGCAGGTTGAGGTCGAAGACGCGGACGAGAAGGCTGCCAAGTGGCTGAAGAAGAACTACAAGGGCTGGACATCCATCCGGTGTCTTCCCCCTGAACAGATCCGGATGGAGAGCTTCAACTTCACCGATGAGAAGATTGTCGAGCTGATCCCGGACTCCAAGACCAAGCGCGTCATCGACCAGGCCAGACAGGGGGATGAGCAGGCCCAGCGGGTCGTCAAGTCGATGCCAGCGGATGTGGTGGCTGCTGTGATGGCCGGGGGGAACATCCCCCTCAACACAGACCCCATGGCGGGGTCGTTCGTCCACTACATGGCGAACCGGAAGTCCGACTACGAACCTCGGGGCCGCTCCATCCTGGAACGGTGCATGCGCGCCCTGGTGTACAGGGACAAGCTGCGCCAGGCACAGACGAGTATCGCTTCCCGCCACATGACCCCGATTCGGATCGTGTACGGCGAGGACATTAGTGTCGCGGACGTGGAGGCGTTGCGGGAGCAGGTCGACCAGGCTCTGATGGATCCGGACTACTCCATCATTGCCAACTTCCAGGTCACCTGGGAAGAGATGGGAGCGGACCAGAGACTTCTGGATCTGAGCAGCGAGTACGACCTGACGGACCGCCAGCTCTACGCAGGGCTGGGTGTGACCGAGGGGCTCCTCTCCGGGGAGAGCGCATACTCGGGTGACCGAATCAACCTGGAGGTCATCAACACCCGGTACATGCTCCTCCGAGAGCAGCTACAGGACTTCGTCGAAGAACACATCTTCAAGCCGATGTGCTCCCGAATGGGCTTCGTAGAAACAGACGCTGACGGCGAAGACGTGGTCGTGGTCCCCACACTCACGTTCACCCGCCTGGCCCTGCGGGACAACCGCGACACCTTCGACGCTCTGTACAACCTGTACACGAAGGGATCCCTGGACGTGGACACAATCCTTGAGCTCCTCAACCTTGACCCGGTCGCGGTTCGGGAGAAGATCGAGAGGGACCTGTTCACGGTCAGCGACCCGACCTTCAACGAGGTCCTGCGAGGCATCTACGGCGAAGCTGGCCGCGCTCTGGCCGAAGCTACCAACGCAAACGAGAAGATTGCCGAGGCACTCGGCTTGGACTACGCCCCCAAGGTGGAAGAAGGCGACGGCAGGTTCGGGTAGCCCTTCACGGTACTGACGCTATCACTCCGAAGGACCAGCGGAGGACCGGATGGCTCAATCACCGTTCCAGGTAGATGCACTTCAGATCGAACCAGGCTCCGGTGACACCCTCACCGTAGGCAGGGACAGTACTGCTGGCGCAATGAAGCTCGTCGATGCCGTCCTCACGGCAGGCGTGCTTCTCCCCTCCCTCGTGGGAATGCGAGCGATCACAGGGGTTTACGTCGTAGGCCGAGCAGGCGACGGCGCGGCGTACACCACCATCCAGGCTGCTCTGGACGCGATCCCGGATACTTCGAGCACGCTCTTGCCGTCAATCGTCTGGGTCCTACCGGGCGTCTACACGGAGAACGTGACCCTCCAGAAGGACGGAGTGTTCTTGTGCTCTCCCGGCGGAGCGAAGATCACCAACAGCGGCGCGGCACACACGGTCACAATCTCTGCGTCTCTGGACACGGTGCCGCTCAAGACCGTCATTCGGGGCATGGAGATCGAGAGCACTACTGCGGCCTACGCCTGTATCAAGGTGGACGGAGCAGACACCTTTGCATCGGGAACCGTCACAGTAGTGACTGCGCCCCTGGCTGCGGGGGATACCCTCACCATCAACGGCACGGTGCTCACAGGCATCGCCGGAACCCGAGCTGCAGGCAGCAACAACTTCTCCACGCTGGGCAGCACAATCACTGCGGTGGCAGCGGAGCTCACGGCTGCGATCAACGATGCGCTGAACGGCTTTGCAACAACGGTGAAGGCCACAGCGGCTGCGGGTGTGGTCACCATCCAGGCGATTACTGCGGGGAGCGGGGGGAATGCTATCACTCTCGCCACCTCTACGACCCCCTCTGGCGGGATCACCTTGTCGGGTGCGACTTTGTCCGGAGGCTCGGCCTCGGGCAGTCTCGTGTTGTCTGAGGCGCTTCTGGTGGAGGACACGATCCTCATTGCTTCTGGGGCAGGCGGCTACCAGATCAACGCAAGTACGGCGAACGACATCTGGGTCCGGGGCGGAACCTGGCGCGGCTCCAGCGCGACCTCTACGACTCTGATCGCCGACTGCGCCAGCTTCCGAGTCTCTGGTCTGGAGTGGGCGAACGACTTCAACCTCTCCTACGACACAGCCAACGATGTGCCTGCTAACACTGCGACTGCATACCAGCTCCAGGATTTGGGCAACGTCGGGGACATCATCTGCGACCTCGCCTCGGGCGGGGCTCTGGTGCTGTACAACAACCCGGTGGTCGGGGGCCTGACCTTGTCGGGCACTCAGGCATTCACCGCCACTCGGTGCGGGCTGGGTACGATCGCTCTGGACGAGACTGTCGCAGCGACGCTGTCCCACTGCTCACGAGGAGCCCTCACTCTCACAGGAGGGACTCCGACCATCGACGAGTCGCGCCTGATCGGTTCGGCTGCGTTCTCTGCGTCGGCTTCTGAGGCTGTCGCCTTCGACATCTCGATGTCCGACGCTTCCTTCACGGTGCTTCTGGATAACCCAGGCACCACTGCCATTCTGGCCGCGACCACGAAGGCTGTGACCGGCTTCACCATTGCAGCCAGCGCCAGCTTCACGGGCACCGTGGGCTACGTCGTAGTTAGGGACATCTGATGAAGAACCTCCGCAAGATCCTCGCGCAAGAGGCAGCCGGCACCCCTGACCCCTGAGGAAGCATGTACTACGTCCTCTCAGAAGCTATCAAGGAGCGGATGATCGGAGAGCTCCGGGAGTTCTGGGCTAAGGACCCGAAGTACAAGGACTCCCTGACACCGAACATCCAGGGGAAGTACTCATTCGAGGAACGGCCTCAGCAGGCCATCATCCTCAAGAGCACGTCCGCCACCCCGCAGCGGTTCTCGGCGGACAACTTCCAGGGCACCGTTGTGTCCTACTGCACTCTGTACAAGGCATACGGGAAGCTCGGGACCTCGATTGAGTGGGTTCGAGAGGACAGTCGAGCCATCCAGAAGAACGCAGGGGTGTTCCCCACGATTCCCGGCATCTACTACATCGAGGTCCGCAAGGAAGCCCTGGCGTGGAAGGGCGTGACCCGAGACTACCTGGTGTTCTATGTGGACCCGTTGCTGTCGGTAATCGACGAGCGTCCGGTCGCGTCTGTTGATACTCGTGTCTACACGGTGAGCCAGGGGGCGTTCCACCCCGGCTCCATGGTGGTCTACGAAATGCCGGGCAACCTCCCGCTGTATGAAGGAATCAACTATTCCGCCGACTCGGCCACTGGTATCATCACGCTGGTGCGTCCTCTGCCCTCAGGGACATCCCTCTCTGTGGACTACCGCTACGCGGGCACGAGCACCGGCCCCTTTCCGGTCGAAGAGAACGGCGCCAACAACACCGCAATCCCAGGGGTGGTCCTGGCGTTCGGTCGGCGAGCCTACGAAGGCGACGTGATGGCGGTGGGCATTTCCGAGCGCCGCGAAGAGGCAGCTCGAGAGTTCGGCGGCAAGTTCGAAATGAGCGTGGACCTCGACATTATGGCCCGCGACGTGTACGCTCAAGGTGAGATTACCGACCGCACTCTCATGTACCTCCAGGCCCAGCTGCGCGACCGGCTCTCCTTCGAGGGGATCGAGATCGATCAGGTGAACCACGGGGGCGAGGCCGAAGAGACCTACGATGAGAACGAGGACTCCTACTTCTACACAGCGTCCCTCTCTGTGTCCCTGTTGACGGACTGGTCTATCAGGATTCCCTACGGACCCGCCTTCACGCGCATTCTCCAGGGCACGGTCCAGGCAGACCAGATCGCCTCTGCTCTCTCGGACGACCAGCTCTCCACTATGGGGAACACATCGGGGCTTCGGGCTACGGACCAACTGGGTCTCCAGGCCGTGCAGGACCCATGGTTCCGGAACCGCACCCGGAACTACGAGCTCATCCGGTGATCGGCCTATGCCCCGCTCTCTGCAAACCCTCTGGTAGGCTGTAGACCATGAACGGAGACTTCTGGGACCGCTTGATTGCGGGACACACCGCTACGACAGTTCCCAGTGCCGTAGACCAGCGTCTGGCAGGCAAGGGCTTCGGCGAGGCTTTTGAGGGTGTTCGCGCTCTGACAGACAAGGGGCGTGAGGCAGCTGCACTCGAGCTTCCCGTGGCGTCTGGAACCAAGGTGTCCTTCAAGGGAACCCTGGGGTCCTACCTCTCGATGGATGATCCTCCTGCCCCGGGAGTCTCCGGCGAGGTAGTGACGGTGCGTTCGGCGGGCGGGGATGTGACTTCCCACGAGGGCTTGGTCTTCGTCAAGTGGGCCGACGGCAAGTTCCGCCCGGTCCACGCGGAGTTCCTAACGGCTGTGCCCACCAGGCCTCTCACAGCGGCGGAGATGGGAAGCCTGGCCTTCTCGGCGGGCAACGTCCGTATGCATGCGGCCAGCCTGGGAGACTTGACGTCCTTCCTCAAGGTGGCCGAGGGGACCCTCATCCACAAGAGCACCAAGGACCTCTGGACGTTCAACAAGGACGCAGACGGGAACCTGCTCGTCGAGCGTTTGTTCGACGGCAACGGTGACCCCCTGAAGGGATAGGACAACGTCCTCCCAGGGCAAGAATGAGCGGTAGAGACCCTATGGGTGCGTCTACACCAGAGGAGCTCTGCCCCATGTCTACCCCGAACCCTCAGCGTGTCGCCGTTCGCTTCGCCCGGCAGAAGCATGCAGGCCAGGTGAAGACCGCTGGCGAAGTCCGGTTCATCAAGGACCGGGGCGGCGACAAAGGCGAGTGGGCCTGGAACACTCCGGGACCTTCGGAGCGCGAGATCCACGACAACTTCTTGTTCAATGCTCGGCACCTGAAGCCTCTTGCGCAGGTCCTTCGCTCCACCTTGATGGCCCTGGGCCACGCAACCTCGGCGCACGCCCGGTTCGTCAAGATCAAGAGCAGGAACGTGAGCCCGGACGGCAACCTCGGCGGGAAGGGGTACATTCAGAAGATCACGGACATGAGACGCCAGTTGATGAACAGCATCGAGGCCCTGTCGGCGATCGGAGACACCGTTCACGACGAGCTCAATGCGCCTCACTGGGATCCGGCCGAGGACACCCTGGACTCCCGCGACAGGGAAGAGGTCAAGGAGATCGTGGAGGACGCCGAGGCCATCAAGGAAGACCCCGAGGGCTGGGCGGAAGACCAGGAAGACGAGTTGGACGAGGATTCCCCACAGGGAAAGACAGCCCGCGTCAAGCACCGGCCTCTCCAGCGATCCCTTCTGGATGCCCAGACTGCGTTGAACAACCTCTCGCACCGAGTACAGAACCTTCAGGGGCGAGTGCGGTCCATGAAGATCAACGCTGAAGAAGCCGAGCAGGACTTCAGTTTCGAGGACAGCCCCCGCTTCTTCGACACCCTGGTGCAGGAAGCGGACGAGCTGGCGAGCCTGGCCTGGGACTTGCACCGGACTACAACTAAGGCAGATGTGGGCCTGTCTCGCTATCGGCTGGCTTCTGTCAGTTCCGAGCGAGTAGCCTCCCGCTATCTGGAGAAGAACCATGAGTGACAAGACCTCGACCATCGACCAGCTGGGCAACTCGGAGTTTCCTTCGGACCTCTTGACGTCCACCCTGGGGTCCGGCTTCGGGGTTGGTGAGTATCCCGACATGGAGTACGGGATGGGCGTGCTTGAAGCCGTGTTCGATCCTGAGCTTCTCCCGTCGCCTGCGTTGCCCACCGGGTTGACCAGGGGGGCGGCGGAGGACATGGACCTCACGGAGATGCTCCAGGGTGAAGAACTGGCGGACCTGAACTGGTTGAACCCTACAGTTTCCCAGGATCCTGAGCGGCTTCCCCACAGCACCAACGACACCATAATCCCAGAGCTGGTGGAAGCCTGGGGTGTGAACCGACGCACGGACGGACGCGGACACGTGTCCCGCGATCTCAACCAGGCCCGATACGAGGAGTCCCTCACTGCGGATGCTCCGCAGACCAAGAAGGCGACAACAAGGCAGATGCGGGCTGTGGTAGCTCACGCCATGCGTCGGTCGGCCGAGGGTCAGGACATCGAGGTCGTGTGCAAGCAGGCCCTTGAGAGCATGGGTGAAGAGATGGGGCGTATCGCCCCCTTCATTCGGAGGGTGCGCGCCGAGCACGGCCTGGCAGGCAACGTCTACATCCGCGCCTCTGCCTATCCTGGGTACGGCACGGGCAAGTGGTCCACGGCTGTCAAGAAGCATGCTTCTCGGGCTCGGTACGTTCTCGTGTCCGCCAGCGAGATGGAGCAGGCTACCTGGATCCAGAACGGTCGGTGCGGGTACACAGGCAAGCACGCGGTCACCCAGATCCCCTGGAAGGAAGCGGCCGACTTCTACTTCCCGCGCTTTGAAGCTCGGATCGCAGCACTGGTCCCGACCTGGGAAGGCTCGGATCGGGACAGGCTCCAGCGAGCCTTCCTTGAGATTCCGTCGAAGAACTCATCCCAGACGTGGCTGCCCCAGCACTCTGAAGCTGTCCGGGAAGGCTTCCTGGCCGACAAGAAGTTGCAGATTGAGGACCCCCAGGTCCAGCACCTGGCTCGCAAGACCGCGTCGGCGCATGCTCAAATCAAGCGCTGGGCCCGCGACGGGTTCTTCTCGCAGGAGGCGTGCAACCGTATCCTGGCAGCTGAGGCCAGTCCTGAGCGTAAGGTTCAGGCCGGGGTGCGTCTCATCAAGCTCGCCCAGTCGAGGGACTTCTCCGGAGCCGTGAATCAGGGTCAGGCTGGAAGCCAGGCCCTTCTGGATGCTCGCCTTCAGGCAACTCGCTCTCGCGCTGCGAGCAGCCAGGCCGAGGTCGACCAGCGAGGGGCTCAGAAGGACGCGGCCCTGGCGGCGCGGGAGGCACGTCGCGAGTCGGAGGTCAACCGGGCTCTGGAGCAGGCATCAGAGTGGCTGCGCACTGCTGGCTTTAGCGGGGCTCCCAACCAGGGACAGGCTGGGGATATCTCTGCTCGGCGTCAGCGTCGGGAAGGTCGGCAGGCTCGGGTGGCCCGCCACGACCAGAACCTTCAGCGGGTTGCAGCCGAGCGCGCTGAAGAGCGGGTGAAGGTCGCCGTTCGCAAGGTGGCTCGGGTGATCAAGTCCGGGCTGCGAGGCAAGCGTCTGGCAGAGGAGATTCGTCGCTTGATCCCGGCGGACATGGTTCCGTCTGCATCGAAGTACCTGGATCCGCTTCTGACCAAGACCGGAGCTCTGGAGGAGCTCGACGACAACCGTACCTACGAGGGCACGCAGTTCCAGAGGGCAGTTGCCAAGAAGGCTTCCCCTGACAGTCTCCGCAATGTTCGGGCGGGGCTGCGGTACGTCCGCCAGGCCATGTCCGAGGGCTACGCAGGCGCCAGGCTCGACGAGCTCATCGGCCAGCGGTTCTCTGACCGCGTTCAGACAGCTATGGCGGACGGTCTGCAGGAACTGAGGCAGGCCCACGAGGGCGGCGCGGGCTTCTTGTACGTGGAAGCTTCCGCCTATGCGTCGCCCACCGGAATGGCCGGTTGCGAGAAGGGAGCCCTGAAGCACCGGGCCAACGCTCTCCCCGCCGTGGCAGCAATGGATCGTTGCGCGGGGTGCAACATGGTGCGCACTCTGGAGAACGGCACCCGCAAGTGTGGGACCTACAACAAGGCAATCCTGGAAGACACCACGGGGCCGGAGCTGCAGCAGCTCAAGACTGCGAACGTCCGAGTCGCGAACATGAGCGACGGTGAGCAGACTCAGTCGATGTTCGCTCCCGCATACGACGCCGCCGAGTTCGGCCTGCGCAACTCCAACCTGGAAGGAGTCTCCCCAGACTTCCCAGAACACGAGAAGGTGGCTGAGGTTATCTTCGGGGGCTGGGACTTTTGATCCAGCCCTCGGCCAGCCGCGTTGCCCGAGGGCACGCGCCGTTCAGCCAGTGCATGCACGAGGGGTGTAAGAGCTCCCCGGAGCACGAGTGCATCTGGGCGGACGGCCGAGGACGTGCGTGGTTCTGCGGTAAGCACTACGGACCCTGGCAGAAGGCGGAGGGTGATCGCGAGATCGTTAAGGAGCGGAAGGCGAAGAGCGGGGTCGTGGGCAAGAAGTACGGTGAGGAGCCTAAGCAGGCGTCGCAGCCGGACAGCCGGGTGGCCGCGAAGTTCCTGCATGCCTCTCTTGCTCACAAGAAGTCCGTCGCGCTGATGAAGTTCCTGTCGGGGTTCGCTCGGACGCTCGGACCCAAGGCGGGCAAGCACGTCTACGTGGTCGGAGGTGCTGTACGGGACTTCGTTCTGGACCGGCCTATCAAGGATGTGGACGCGGTCGTTGACGCGGTCAACCTGGGGCATGATTCGGAATGGTTCGCGGACAAGCTGATTCGTGCGGTGCCTGCGCGGATGAACAAGAAGACCAACCAGTGGGGCGTCGTTCTTCTGAAGGTGCTTGAGCCCTGGGATCTCAACGGGCTTGACATGGAGGGCGAGGAAATCGAGATTGCAAACGCCCGGACCGAGTCCTACGAGGAGGGCGGGTACAAGCCCACGGGCGTGGCGCCGTCAACAATCCAGGACGATGTCTACCGGCGAGAGCTTACCTACAACACCCTGCTGATCCGCTTGATGGCCCTGGCGAACGGCCCAGACAAGAAGGACATCCTCGATCTGACGGGGTGCGGACTCCGGGACCTGGCCGAGGGTCGGATGCAGTGCCCGGCGGACCCAGGCAAGACCTTCTCGGATGACCCCAGTCGAATGATCCGGGTGATCAAGTTCGCCCTCCGGTACGGACACAAGCTCACCCCGGACACTCGCGCTGCCATCAAGCAGAACGCGCCGAAGCTCAAAAACATCCCCTCGTCTCACCTCGCCCAGCTTCTCACCCAGATCGTTCTCACCGAGAGCACCTGGAAGAAGGCGCTGGCCATGATGGAGGACCTGGGACTGCTGGAGCCGGTACGGGAACTGATCCTAAAGGACAAGGGCTTCCGCTCCACTCTTGAGAACTACGTTCGCGACCAGCGCATGGATCTCGTGTTCGGGCTTCTGGACGTGGGTCTTCCTCTGGGTGCCAGCATCCAGTTCTTGCCCTCAAGCGAGCAGGTTCGGGTTCGCGAGATCACCCTGGGGATGGAGCGGGATGACGCCTGGGAGTTCCTGGGTATGCTCAAGAACCCAGGCAACGCATACAAGGACAAGAGTTTCGTTCCCGACCTGGCTCGGAAGTACGACCTCGAGCTTCGGGACATGGGCAGACTCGGGGCTCAAGTGAGGCAGATCGGCCAGAAGCTCTTGCTGGACAACCCCGACCTGGCGCAGCAGGCCTCGCGCCTGAAGCAAATGATCTCAAGGGAACTGGAAATGAACTCTGACGGCCTGAAGCAGAAGTGGGGCGCGACGATCGCCGAGGCGGTTCTGGGTGTGCCCCGCCAGGGCTCAGTCAAGATCGCTCGCAGCTACACCAAGATCGCGATGTTCGACTTTGACGGAACGCTGTTCCGTTCCTGGGAGAAGACACCGACCTGGTGGAAGGGTTCGGAGCTGGACGACGGTCCCTTCTCCTTCTTTGTGCGGGAGGAGTCCCTTGGCGAGCCTTGTGTGCCCGATCGGCCCTCGTCGAACTACTGGATCCCCACCCCCGTGCAGGAAGCCAAGAAAGCGATCCGCGAGGCAAGCACCTACACCGTCGTGGTCACGGGGCGCATCCGCAGGCACAGCAAGCGGGTGAAGGAGCTCCTGGGACAGAAGGGACTCCGGTTTGACGCGATGTACTTCAACCCCGGTATGTCAGCGGCTCGGTTCAAGGTCGTGGTGTTGCGCAACCTTCTGGCCGGTCTCAACACGGTGAGTGAGATTGACATCTGGGAGAACGAGAACATCACCACGTACGAGTCTGACCTGAAGGCTACATCCAAGGCGCTGGGCCGTCCTCTCAAGATCCAGACGTTCCCCATCCACCAGCCTGCGCACGAGCTGATCTGCTCGCCTGAGGACTTCCACCTTCCTTCCCAGAACTCGGCGATCCCCAGAGAAGTCCGCATGGCAGCGGAGACCGGAGACGGCAGCGGTGTTGGGCTCTTCATCCCTGTTCCGAAGGAGATCTCCGCCCAGTTCCCCAGAAAGGAAGAGGACACCTCGCCCCAGCATGTCACTTTCCTGTACGTGGGGGCTGTTCCGAAGGCGAGGCAGGACGAGTTTCTTCAGGTTCTGGAGACGGCTCTGGTAGACCTGGACGCCCCGGTGCAAGCCTCCCTGGGGGAACTGGACAGGTTTGTGACTCCCACAGGCAAGGTGGTGTTCAGCACCGTCCGGTTTTCGAAGGATCTGAGCGCGGTTCGCGACCAGGTCTGGGCAAAGCTTGAGGGAGCGGGCTTCGATGTCGCCGACAAGTTCCCTCGGTACAACCCTCACTCCACGATTGCGTATCTGGACGACCCTCACTCCGACATGAAGCTGGTGGCTCCGACCGGCAGCTGGCAGTTCGGCGAGATGGAGGTCTGGGGGCTTCCCAAGAAGCACGTGATCCCCTTCGGCGAGAGGGTGTCTCTTAGGGAACCCCTGCCCGAAGCCAGCGTGCAGCGGGTGGCCCGCCTGCTTGAGATGCGCGGCAGTGTGGTTGAAGTTCGCCGCAGGCGAGGCCAACCGTGAAGCCCTCCCCCGCGAGGGTGGTGGCGATGATGCAGGGCAGAACTGCCTGCATCATTGCTGCGGGGCAATGGGGAGGCCATCGGTGTTTGCTGAAGAACCGCGACCGGAACTACGCCCCCAAGGTAAAGATCTACCACGAGATCCGCGAGGGCGTTGAGGTTCTGTATCTCAAGGATGAGGGGACGGGCTGGGTCGAAGGCCTGAACGAGTTCGGCATCGGCGTTGTCAACTCCGCCTTGCAGGTGGCCCGCGACGAGGCCGAGAAGCGTCTCGTCAAGGAAGTGGGCAAGAAGTCGAAGGACGGAGCTCGGATCCTAAAGGTCCTGGAGCAGAAGAGCCTCGATGAGGCTCTGGCTATTGCGTGCGAGTACCAGGGCGGTGTCAAGGGGCATACCTTCCTGGTATCTCCCGACAAGACCCTGAGCATCGAGCACACGTCTAAGCACGATTGCGTGACCAAGACAGTGCGCGGGGATCAAATCCACACTCGGACCAACCACGGGTTCGCGCACGAAAATGCGGGGTACACCCACGATTCAGACGACTACCTTTCCTCGGTGACACGTAGGAACCAGGCGCAGAAGACGCTCCGGGGTCTCAAGTCCCCCGCTGACATCGCGCCTGCTCTCTACGGGAAGCGGAAGAAGGACCGCGCCGACCCGAACAACATGGTCCGAAATACGGACAACATGATCACCTCGAGCCAGATGGTGCTTGACTCCACAGCGAAGGAGGTGTTGTTCTACATCCTGCCCGGAGACACCGAGTATCTCGGCTATGAGGCGGACCTCCCTGCGGGATACAAGCCCAAGGTGGTACTGAAGGTGTTCAAATACACCGAGCTCAGCGAAGACGGGAAGTTCGAGACGAAGCCCTTCAAGAAGGCGGCGTCGAAGCTGCCCATCATGGACCCCCTCTTCAACCTGAGGGAGGCAGCGAAGCAGCTCCTGCTGCTCGAGGACCATCTGGCGCACCCGGCGAAGTTCTGTCCAGACTGCATCCGCAAGCACCTCCTCACGGCCGAGGCATTCCTCGAGGAGGCGGTTGGCCTGGACAAGACGGGCACTCTAACAGAGAAGCTGAGGCCGCTGCCTGGGGTTGTTCGGCAGCTCTGGACCCTGTATCAGAACAAGGCTCCTTCTCAGCAGCTGGGCCAGCAGGTGCGCAAGCTCCGCAAGCAGCTTGTTATCCAGTCTTCCGCTGTTAGGGTCGCCTCTCTCTCGAGGTTCTTCACAGGCTACCGCGCACTGTCGGCGGAGCCCGAAGACCCCCAGAAGCCTGGACACCGTTTCTGGGAGTTCCAGGATTGTAGAGTCCATACCGTGATCCAGCCCAAGCAGGGTCGCGCACACCTGGTCATGATTCAGCTGGAGGACCCCCGTGATTGTTCTGGTCGGGGAGCGGGTTCCACTGTCCTGAAGGAGATCCTCCGCCTTGCGGATAGTACGGACACAGAGCTTTCCCTGATCCCAGCAGCGGTGGGTTCTAAGAACCTGTCCTCTGCACAATTGGCTGCATGGTACAAGCGCTCCGGATTCACCCCGCAAGGGTCGGGAATCCGCCGTCGGTGGGTTCGGTTGCCTGGTGGGGTCGCCCCATCGAACAAGTACCAATTGCTGATCAGAGACTCCACAGGCCGAGAGGAGAGCTTCGAGTTCTTTGCGGATGACATCCAGGAGGCCCGCGACCACGCATGGTCTATGGCGCACGGTTGGGATGTGTCCACTCTCGCCCCCAAAGGTTTCAAGGAGCCCGAGATCGTCTCGTTTCGCAGCGAGGGGGGTCGTTGGAGGGACATCAACGCGTCCGCAGCTTTCAAGTCCAAGAAGAAGGTGAAGACCCCTGATGGTGTCGAGCGGGTGGTGTACGAGTACACCGAGCAGCACCACGACAAGCAGGACAAGGAAAAGGCGAACCGGGTCGAGAAGATCCGCCAGGCCCTCCCGGATCTCCGATCTCAGTACAAGCGCGAGCTCACCTCCGACGACCCCAGAGAGCGCCTCACAGCCCTTGCAGTGGCGCTTATTGACGAGACCTACGAGCGGGTAGGCAACTCCGAATCCGCCAAGGACGGCCACTTCGGGGTCACGGGCTGGCTCAAGAAGCACGTCTCCTTCTCCGGGAACACCGCCACCATCAAGTACACGGGCAAGTCCGGGGTCGACCAGGAGAAGAAGATCTCCTCGGCAAAGGTGGTCTCAGCCTTGAAGGCAGCCCTCAAGGGCAAGAAGCCGGACGACCAAATCCTTTGTGAGGGCGACGACTGCGTGGTCGGGGCAGAGGGCGTGAACGCATACCTGAAGGACTTCGGCGTCACAGCGAAGGACCTCCGGGGCCTGCACGCCAACGAGGAAATGAAGGCCCGGCTGAAGCAAGTCCGCTCGAAGGGGGGCACGCTGCCCTCGGACAAGAAGGAGCGGGAGAAGATCCTCAAAGCAGAGTTCAAGGAGGCTCTCGAGGGCGCTGCGGAGGCCGTAGGTCATGCCCCTTCGATGCTGCGCTCCAGCTACCTGGTTCCCGGCCTGGAGGAGGCTTTCTTGAAGGAGGGGAAGCCCCCCCAGAAGCTGAACAAGCAGGGGTTTGTGTCCGCCCACCGAGTGGCTGAGCGATATGCTCGGGTCCAGTTCCCTAAGAATAAGTGGATTGATGTTTCCACCTCAGATCTTGAACGGGCTGAGGGAGAGACCGTCTGGGACCTCTACTCCATCTCGTACGGGCAGTTGGGCACCCACATCCCAGACCTTGCCACTTTTCTGAGCAAGTACAAGATCCTCAAGCTGATTGACCTGGATGCCGACCAGGCTCCGGACGCTTTTATTGCGTACAAGGTCACCCCGTTCGGAAACAAGTTGGCCTTGATGGGCACGGACGGCACCCGCGCTGCGAAGTCTGCAGTGGTGCGGCAGACCATGGCTCTAATCAAGCAACGGGGCTGGTACGGAGAGGCTTCCCATAAGGTAGCTCGGATGTTTGAGTCTGCGGGAGCTCCCCGCATCACGGACGAGAAGGTAGTCCGCGCTGTCCTCAAGGGGAAGGACATCAAGTGGGAGGGCGACGGCTACTATCAGCGTCAGCTCGCAAGTCTGGGCATGGTCCAGAAGGCACTGTACGGACACCCGAAGGTTCGGGGTGCTTCTGTGAAGACCGCAGCCTTCGACATCACCTCCCACTGCCCTCACTGCATGGGCATCTTGCACGACGGCGCCAAGTTCTACGACAGGTGTGGTGATTGTCCCTACGAGGTCAACCTCGGCGGTTTCTCGAAGCACTGGAACGACACTCCCTGCGAAGGGCTCCCCTGCGAGAGGATGTCCAAGGACGAGGAATGGCAGCCGATCCCCACTGAAGACCCTCGCCTGCCTATCATGGAGGAGCGAGCTGCAAAGCAGAAGGCCTGGTTCGCCCAGAGCGGCTGGGGGTCGAAGACCGCGAGCCAGCGACTGATGTTCCCGGCGTCAGAGCTGAAGAGCGGAGTGGGGGAGTACCAGGCAGGGTGGTGGCGGGGCTTCAACCCCCGATCTCGGGAAGCTCGCGAGTGGGCGAAAACCGTGGACTTCTCGGAGCCGGTGGGGGTTCTGGTACACCGCGACGGGACGGTGGCTTTCTCCGACGGTCACCATCGAGCCATGGCGGGGAAGATCTTGGGGCGGGATATCCCCATCAAGATCACGTACAGCAAGCTGTTCCCGGAAGTCTGGGCCTGGTATCTGGGGGAGATCCGGAAGGGGCGAACCCTCCGTCAGATTAACCCCGACGGGGGATACCTGGACTATGTCTACCAGGAGCAGCGACGTACTGCTGCCAGCAACCAAGACATCATTGAGGCCCCCCACAACCACCACCCGGTGAAGGTGGAGCCCCCCCAGGCAAAGCGGAAGGAGTTCCCGTTCGAGGGCTACCTTGACTTCCAGGGCATCCAGATCGACGTTGAGAACAAGAAGGGTGCCACCCGCTCTGGCGAGGCACCCGACGGGACCGAGTGGTCGATCAAGATGCACGCCCACTACGGCGAGATCCGAGGGACCGAGGGCACTGACGGGGACAAGCTGGACGTGTACGTGGGGGATAACCACGACTCCTCGGTGGTCGTCGTCATCCACCAGCAGGACCCTGGGACTGGAAAGTTCGACGAGGACAAGGTCATGCTCGGGTTCGACTCACCCGAGGAGGCGATCGGTCTCTACAAGAAGCAGTACGACCGTCCCGGCTTCTTCAAGGACGGTGAGTTCCTCACTATGCCTGTGGGTCAGTTCTGGCGCTGGGTCCAGGAAGATCGGAACAAGGGCAAGAAGATGCATGCGTCTGCATTTCGGGTCGCCTTGCGCTGGGCTTCGCGAGACCAGGGCTCAATCAACGACCCGATGTTCAATGAGTCCTTGCGGACTCTGTTCAGTACGAAGACCCGCCTTGAGAAGGAAGACGAGGCAACCGAGGACCTCATCAAGCAGTCCCCTACCAAGAAGCCGCCTCGTACTGACCTCCAGACCCGCAAGGTGAAAGAGACGGACGAGGAACAGGACCCGGACGAGAAGCAGGACAAGAAGGACCGGTCCCAGAACTACAAGGACTCCTCGGCCCGTCGGGTCGCCTTGAGGTTTCTGGCCGAGGAGACTAAGAAGGTTCGGGTTCGGAAGAAGGACACAGGGCAGGTCACTGAGGTCACTGAGGACACCCTACGTGACCGAGGCAGTGAGTACGAGTCTCTCGAGGAGGGAGACGCTTCGGAAGGCGATTCTCCGAAGGACGACGGGGGCAAGGCGGAGGTTCCTCCGAAGCCAGACCCCAGCAACCTGCCCGGCTCCGACGACGACCCAGACCCGAAGAAGTTTGAGGACTTCCAGAAGTCCTTGATGGACCGCTATCTGGCTCTGGGCCTGGCTGAGGACGAAATCAAGGGTGTCACCGAGGGTCTTTCCGACAAGAGCGACGCTGAGGCAGCCGTAGAGCTTCTGGAAGAGGAAGCCGAGAAGGCTGGCGCGGCGAAGGCTGAAGCCGAGGCTGAAGCGAAGGCCGAGGCTGAAGCGAAGGCCAAGGTGAAAAGGGAGAAGGCTGAGAGCAAGGCAAAAACCGAGTTGATCGACAACGTCGTGAACGTGCTTTCCGAGACCTCCGAGAGTACGGTCTCCCGAGCCATTAATGATCTCAAGCCTGAGCAATACGCCGTCTTCAAGGAAACCCTGGACGCAGCGCGCACGGCCCTGGCCGCCGCAGCGCCGGAAGACCTGGCGGAGTTCATCAAGGACGCAAAGCAAGCGCAAGAGGACCTGGAGGACACGGGGGATGTCGGGGAGAAGCTTCATGCTAATCCGAAGAAGATGGCCGAGTTCCTGGCTAAGGTCGAGCACTACGAGAAGGTGATCGACAACCCGATGGTCGACGCGGACAACCCTCTCTCCGAATCTGGTGCTCCTCTCACGGAGGGCGATCTTCGAAAAGCTCAGGATGTAGCGGTGGCCCGCGCCGAAACGGCTGTGGCCAAGTACCGCCAGATGGACCAGGACGGGCGTGTCCGCCATCTGGACAAGCTGGCTCGCGAGATGGAAGACCTCAAAGAAGGTGACCCTCGACGCATCGAGATAGAGGCTATCCAGAGGGGTCTGGTCGTAGCAGGGGCCCTGGAAGACGGAAAGGATGCCCAGGGGGTGGGTTCTTCGATGGCGAGGCTCGTCGGCGCTGCGGATGCGGGCGGCAACTTGCGCAAGATCCTGAGCATCGGCACCCTGGGGGGCGACGAGAGCCTCGGTTCGGATGACCAGGCTTTCATCCGCGATGTCTACGATGACCTCACAGGATCGCAGTTCCTGGGTCTGGTTTCGGACGACCACCCGGCGTACCCCATCGCTGAGCTTCTGTCGGACCCAGAAAAGAACAAGAACATGTCGGCCGACGACCACGCCATGATGAAGGAGATGATGATCGACTTCTTGGTGATGGACACTGCCTTCCTTGACCCCGCGACAACCCGCAAGGTCGGCCCAGGCGCGAAGGTGGGTGAGCATGACGCCGAGGCAAAGAAGACCCGAGCGCAGGTGGGCAAGAAGCAGAAGGAGTTCCCGAAGGACGTGAAGGAACAGAAGAGCTGGGTGGACACCCTTCTCCAGGCGCTGGGCAAGCACATCAAGAAGACTCCTTCCAAGAAGACCCCCGCAAAGCCGACTTCTGCCCCGCCCCCCGCCGAGAAGAAGCCCGCGCCGCAGCCCTCCGAGAAGGAGGTGGTTGAGGAAGAGCATGCAGCGGGCACGGTCTGGAAGACGGACGAGGGCAAGTACGGGGCAAAGAACCCTGCGGGCGACGTGGACTACTTCGATGACAGGGCGGGAGCTGACGCGCACGCGCAGGGCCCTGCAAAGAAGGTTGCTTTGACCTGGGACTTTGCCCCCTGGGGGTAGTTTTCCCTCCGACCGCTAAAACCGATCCTCTACAAGCCAAAGCTCGCTTCTCTCGCAGCAGAAGCGGGTCTTTCGCGGTAACTCCTTTATACACAACACCGATAGTGTGTCGGCCCTGCCGCCCCGCTCAAGCTTTTCCTTCTTCAGGAGTACTTCAATGCCCAGTAAGCTGACCCGTCGGGGTGCTCGCGAACTGACCGTGGCCATCGACAAGATCGCCGACACAGTCCAGCAGAACGCCGACATCCTTGGTATCGATCCGAAGATCGCTATCGACTTCGCCTATCGGAGCGACCTGATTTCCGACGCGGTCGAGAATCGGGCGGTCCTCAACTTCCCGGTCACCGCTTCCGAGGAAGTCGAGGAAGAGGAAGTCGTCGAGGAGTCTTCCAAGAAGGCAGACTTCGACCCGAACGAGATCGCCGAGCCTGAGACCGGACCGCTTGAGAGCGAGCCGGACGAGGCGGGCTACATGTCGGACCACTTCCAGCAGGCCGAGTTCCACGAGCTGGGTGATCTGCAGGAGTCCGGAGGTCTGGGCAAGTTCGCTTCCCTCCTGACCGCTGCCGAGACCTACTTCAGCGACAGCAAGTCGGCGGCCATGCCCAACGTCACTGTGCAGGGCTACGACCAGTTCACGGACCAGATCCGTCGCCTGGATGCACTCAACACTGAGGCCATGGAGCTTCAGGCTCAGATCGACGCCGCAGTGGCGCCTCTTCTCGAAGCGAAGGCGGGTCTGGACAAGGAGCTCAAGGCCGCGCACGAGGGCATCAAGAAGGAGTACAAGGACAAGCTCTCCGAGGTCGGCAACATCACCATCGAGCGCAAGACCGCTCTGGTGGAGGCTCGGGCGATGCTCAAGGTGGTTGAGCGCAAGCGCACCGCCACGCAGGTCCAGAAGGAGCTGATGAACGCTATCTCCGAGAAGTACGGTGCTGAGGTCTCCGAGTTCATCAACGAGACCACGGACGCTCTTCGCGACACCAACAAGACGATGGCGATCGCCTTCAAGGGCTTCGAGCTCGAAGATCGCGCCCTGCGCACCGCTTCCGAGAAGGTGGCCGGTCTCGCCGATCTCCTCGCTCGCTTCCAGAGCCTCCTTCTGAAGAACTGGCGCAAGATGGTGCAGGTGGTGCAGAACGCAGCCCGCATCGTCGCAGGCTCCAGCCGCTCCGTCGAGAAGGTTCACGGCGAGTTCATGGGCGTGGCCAAGGACATCATGAGCGGCAAGCTCGCTTCCTCGCAGCTTCCCCGCGAAGCCGCTGAGGAAGAGGTCGAAGAGGTCGTCGAGGAAGAAGAGTCTTCCAAGAAGGCATCCGTTCACTTCAACCTGTTCCAGTAGGGGCTCTCTTGAAGCGGGAAGCAGACAACTTCATCGACTACCAAGCGAAAGCTGCCGAGTTCTCCGTAGGGGGAGTGGTGGTTCCGTTCGGTATGTTCGACAGCCAGGCCGGACGTGTCACAGCAGTGTGGCCCGCCATCGGCATGGTTGATGTGGAGATGTCGACGGGCAACCGTCGCTTCCCGGTCGAGGACCTTCAGAGGATGGACAACGACGGGTCGGCGAACCCCACCCACACCAACACGGGTGCGGGTGGCGCCGAGACAGTCAGCGTCCCAGGCGGACCGGTTCCTTCTCGGGTAGCCCAGGCATTCGCTCGCAAGGCGTTGTACTGGGCCTCCCGAGACCGCAAGTACCGGATGGACAAGTCCGAGTGTGACTCGGGTCGTCCCTGTTGCCCTCGGTGTGAAGGCGCTCCCCCTCTCAAGAAGGCCATCTACAAGCGGCGTGGCGGGGCCAGCGACAAGCTCTTGGGCTGTCCTCAGTGCATGTTCCTGATCAAGGACACCGACGTTATCAACCCCACCTCAGCCCCCCAGGTCGAAGTGGAAGTGACGGTCTAACATGGGACACCTCAAGACAGCCAATGCCATGGTCACACACCCCCGCGTGACGGGACGCGGGTGGGACGGTGTTCGTCGGGTTGCCGCCTCAGGGGCTTCGACGCAGAACCTCTCCGACCAGGCTCGTGAGATTCTGGGTGGGTCCCTGGACCCGGACCAGTGGCTGTTCACTCATTGCACCATTGTGGCGTCAGTGGACGTCGACAAGGTCGCGGGTGCTGAGCCGGGCAAGATCAAGGTCGGCTCCGCCACGGTGGATCGCCGCTACACCGACTACCACATCAAGCCCGAAAGCTCCCAGTACGTCAACAACAACGGTGACTCCTGGTCTCGCCAGGTGCTTCTGGCCAGCTACCCGACCTTCGTCGGAGGCCACAACTTCCAGGAGCACGTGCAGGTAGAGGAGAAGTCGAAGGGTCGCATCATCGATGCGGTCGCTCGCGATATCGGAGATTCGGTCTACGTCGATATCCTGGTCGCCACTTCCCTGAAGCACACAGGCCTGATCGCGGACATCCGCTCGAAGAAGATGGGCACGCTCTCCATGGGCTGCACCACCGACTTCACAATCTGTACGAAGTGCGGCCACTACGCCGTCGACGAGACAGACCTCTGCGATCACGTCAAGACGGCGAAGCTGAACACCTTCATTGACGACAACAGTCAGACCCGTGTTATTGCCGAGCTCTGCGGGCATGTGGACCACGACGAGACGGGTGGTGTGCACTTCATCGAGGCCAGCTGGGTCGCGGTCCCCGCCTTCACCGGAGCGGTGATGCGTAACATCCTGAGCACGGGCGATGTCGCAGCTCAGGAATCTGAGATCCGCAGGATCCTCTCCACTCCCCGCCCTTCCTGGTCCGACTCTGCGATCGCAAAGGCTGCGTCTATGGGGGTGGTGGGTCAGTCCCGCAGCCGGGTCGCCTTTGAGTTCGGCGGGGACGACGAAAAGGAAGAGGGCGGAGAAGCCCCTGCCGCAGAGACCGCAGCTCCGCCCTTCAAGGATCTCGAGGATGAGGTCTACGACCGGGTCAAGGACCGGGTTCGGAAGCGCCTGGAACAAGAGATGCGAGAGAAGGAAGTCGCGAAGGCTATTGCTCCCTCCGACGGTCCCAACGACACTCTCAACAAGGAAGCTCGGGTCTCGGTTCGCCCAGCCCCTACTCTTTCTTCGCAGGCGCATCGCAGCCAGATGAACCGGGAGGCAGGGGCTCGCTACAACAGCACCCTGAAGAACCTGGTGCGAGTCGCCTCTTCGGACGCCGCTCTCGTAGAGGGGTGCGCCGCCACCAACAAGACGTTCGGGGTTCGTGTTGACCCCCGAGTGTACCGCGCCGTGCTTGCACACGGCGGAATCAAGGGCTCCAGCTCAGAGCAGAGCTACGTGCGCAAGTGCGCTCGGGTCCTTGGTAGAGATCTTAGTCTTGCCGAACTCCGGGTTGTTGTCCGGGTCGGCACTCTGCTTTCCCTCTGGGAAGGCTACAACAACCCGACACCCCCTCTCTGAAGGAGTTCGAAATGTCCACCCGCCAGCGCATGACCTGGGCCGAAGAGGCCCGCAAGGCTTCTGCCCACCCCGCCACCCCCGACGAGGGCCCCGCATCTCCGGCAGGAGACGGCGTGGATCCCGGTCAGGATGACTACAAGAACGGAGACACCTCCAGCTGGGCTGAAGATGTTCACCCCGGTCCCTACACCAACGGTGAGCACCCCGCCACCCCCGACGAGGGCCCCGCTTCCCCCGCCTACAAGGCTGCTGCGCTCGACCGCCGCGCCGCCCAGTGCATCCGCATCGCCATCTCGATGCTGGGTGATCCCGAGGGTGACGAGACCAAGGTCGCCGCAGTCGAGGACCAGGCCATGGCCCTCATGGACCTCCCCGACGCTTCCATCAAGGCCAGCCTGAAGCGCCTTGGCGAGGATGTTGAGGAAGAGGAGATGGAGGAAGAGGAGTCCAAGAAGGCTTCCCTGAACAAGGCCGCGACTGCCAAGATCGCCTCCAACGAGGCTCGCATCGCCCGCATCGAGCGCATCCTGATCCGCCTCGCCGAGGACGACGAGGACGACAAGGACGACGACTCCGAGGAAGTCGAGGAGGAGGTCGTCGAGGAAGAGGAGTCCTCCAAGAAGGCGTTCATGGACGAAGAGGCCATGCTCGAGGAGATGCTCATGGAAGAGGGCATGATGGACGACGAGGAGGCCATGCTCGAGGAGATGCTCATGGAAGAGGGCATGCACCACGAGGCTCCCGAGGAGGAGATGCTCGCGGAAGAGGGCATGGAGGCTGAGGAGGCCTGCGGCGAAGAGGCCATGGGCGACGAAGAGGCGTGTGGCGAGGAGGCCATGGCCCTCATGGACCTCCCCGACTTCGACGTCTCGCTCGACGGCGACATGGACGACCCCATGGGCGTTCTGGCCACCGAGCTCGACGGCGACGAGCAGGCCGTTCTGGCTTCCCTGTACGGCGAGGAGACCCCCGCCGCCAAGGAAGCAGCCGTGAAGCTCCGCCCGCAGCCCAAGAAGGCGAGCGTCGGCGCGGCGAAGCTCGGCGGCCCGGTGACCAAGGAGGCTTCCTCCGAGGTCAACCAGCTCGAGCAGCTCTGGGAGTCGGCTCCGGACGTGAGCAAGCACTTCTGATCTTCCCAGATCGGCGAAACCTGGTGCCCCGAGGAACCCCCTCGGGGCACCAGCTCGTTTAGGGCAGACCTCTTATTCGGGCCAGAGTTTCGGCTTCAGGGATTTCTTTAGCCCCTGCAAGGTCCAACTCCAAGCAATACCCTCTTTATACCGGGGAGGGAAGGTAGATCGTAAAGGTCTGGCTGGACGGCAAATCTGCCCTCAGCCCCAGTTCATCTCTCAGCTGTAAACAATGAGGAGAGCAAAATGCCTCTGCTTGGACAGGCGAGTGGTGGATGGTTGGAGTCTTCGAGTGCGCTCCGGATTCTGCACGTTGGTGTGCGGAACTCGGTGGGAACTCTGTCGGCCGATGCCTTCACCCAGACCAACCCCCCCATCCGTACGACGACGACGCTCATCAGCACCAACGTGGACACGACTGTCCTCGGCTGCCTGAGCGGCTCCGTCGCCTTCTCCCGCCCCGACTCGGGTAGCAACGACATCGGCGGTCCCGTCACTGTCGCGGCTTCCGGGATCACTGCTCTGCAGGCGATCCTGACCCGTCCCCTGGGCATGTTCATCAACACTGCAGCCGGGAACTCCTTCGAGAACCAGCCTGCCGTCGCGAGCAACAAGAGCCCCTACGTCTCCGGGCAGGGCACCTACGCCTCGCAGCTCTTCGAGACGCAGGCTCTGGTCACCGCTGCAGCCTACACCGCTGCTGACGACCTGACCTACACCACGGGCATGCCTCTGGGTGCGTCGGACAACGGGTACTTGTACCCGATGGTCGACTCCGCAGGAGCTGACTACACGGCTGGTGGGTTCCTCGAGAACACCAACTCCGTTCCTGCTGCCGCTGGCGGCGTCACCATTCTGGGCCTGCTCAAGATGCCCTCGGACTCGACGCAGTCCGAGATCGTCTTCGACCAGCGCGTCTGAGGAGAAACATCATGTCCGTATCCAACGACGTGAAGGCCAAGCTCATCAGTGAGTTCATCGGCACACAGGCGGGTCGTCACAAGCTCGCCGCTTCCATGACCCAGCCGCTGCGCATGCGCCGCGACTACATGGCAGTGGGTCGCAAGACCTTCCTGGTCGAGCAGCTTCCCGATGGCGCCCTGCCCATCTACGACAAGGACCCCGACGTCACGGCCTACGTGGTCGGCGAGGAAGGCGAGAACATCCTCGCCATCACCAAGCCGCGCCGGGTCATCTTCCCGCTGTTCGAGATCGCCTCGAACCCCGAGATCCCCCTGACCCAGATCAAGGAGCGCCGGTTCGACCTGATCGAGCGCGCCCAGGACCTGGCACGGGCTCAGATCCAGGCAGCGGAAGACGAGCGTGTCTTCGCCGTCCTCGACAGCATCGCGACCAACGGGTTCGACAGCATCGCCGGTGGCGAGAACGCCGACACCGCCGTCGTGGCCCCCATCTCGGGTGCCGTCCTCGCTGACGCCTTCTCGCTCGTGGAGCGCCACGACCTTCGGGTCGCCCGCGTCTTCATGAACGCTCGGGACTACGCTGACCTGCGCAAGTTCGGTCGCGACATCCTGGACATCGAGACGCAGCGTGACCTGCTGAAGACCGGCCTCATGGGCACCATCTGGGGCGCGAGCATCATCGTCTCCCGTCTGGTCCCCGTGGGCACCGTGTACATCTGCTGCGAGCCCGAGATGTTCGGTCGGATTCCCGTCCGCACCGAGCTGACCGTGCTCTCCGCCGATGACCCGAAGGCTCGCACCATCGGCTTCAGCTGCTTCGAGAACATCGGTCTGGGGGCATTCAACCCCAAGGGCCTCGCCCGTCTGACCATCGCTCGGTAGTCAAGCCTCCTCAGGGCAACCTGAGGAGTAGACCCCGTTGGAACCCTGTTCGGCCTGGCCGAGCAGGGTTCCACTCGTTTTCGGATCTACCTGCGCCCGATAGGCCAGGTGTCTGTGTCCTCTTCCTCCCACGGCAGCTGGGCCAAGAGCACATAGCCCTGTTCCAGTGCGAGGTTGCGGACTTCGGCCACAGCGGCGCTGTCGCTGTCGAAGGGACCTACTTCCAGATCCCCTGCGTGACTGTGTCCGAACCACCCTTCCCCGTCCGTGTAGACCTCAAAGGCTGAGTCCACCACAGCCTCCCGGGGATATTCCGCAGGTCTGGACTTTCTTAGGGATTCCCTAAAGGTAGGCCATACCCAGCCGCCTCCCTCTCTGGGGATCGGAGGCAAGAGAGGCCTGAAGCCTCCGTTCCGATCCCGGCGGAGAAGCTCGCGCTGCACGCAAGCCCTGTTTACAGGGTCGTCCAGAAGAGCAACAAGGGCCTGGTAGCGAGCTGACATCGCTCCAATGTTACCCTGCGGGGTGGGCACAGTTTCTCGCCTATCTCCGTTTCGAGGGCGGAGGTCTCCAAATGGCTGCAAGCATTCGTAGTCTGCGCAACGGGATCACTCCCATTGATGACGGCAGTCGGGATGACTTGGTTGCCACGGATGTCGTGCTGGTTTCGGCCCTGGACGCGGCGACGACCTACGCCTGGACCCTGGTGTTCGTCCCTGAGGGTTCTTCAGCGACCTTCTCCGGTTCCACCACTGCTGTCAGCCCAGGCTCCTTCACAATCGATGTGACGGGCGCGTACCTGGTCCGACTGATTGTAGACGCGGGGCTCTCAACGGAGAGTACTCAGTACGTCCGTCTCCGTGCCCTCACTACGGACCTGGGTCTCAAGCTGGTAGCTGCAGGGGAGCGTCGCGACGGAACCGGCATCATTCCGGTTGACGTAGACACCGAGGGCTGGGCGAACGAGCAGAACGCAAACCTGAAGGCGCTCGAAGCAGCCACGACCTACCGGGTTCCGTACCACCTCAATATGGCCCCGGTCGCTGCCGGGTCAGTCTCGTACCGAGGCTGGGTGTCCGAGACTTCTACGCTTGTGGGTGTCCGAGCCTACATGACGGTCATCAACGCGGCTGGTGCGTACGACCTCACTGTTCAGAACGTGGCCACCGGGAACACAGTTCTCGTCAGTAGCCCCTTCGACATGAACACCCTGGTGGCGGACACAGTCACCAATCTGACGCTCTCAGCTACCGCTGCGGACCTCGCCTTTGCAGCTCTGGGGAAGTGGACTATCACCTTGACCTCGGACAACCCTGCGTTCACGGGTTCTGGAATCTACATCGAACTCCTGTTCGAGGTTTGACCATGCTTGTGGTGACACCACTATTTCACCGATAGGGCGGGACTCGTATGGCCACCGCTTCGATTGACAGCTCCGTCACTGCACCCACACCGAAAGGTAGTGTCATCGGCGCCAGCCGTGACGACCTCGAAGTCAACGATGTCGTCCTTCTAAACTCCGTCAACGCGGGGACCGCATACGCATGGTCCATTGCGTTTTCGCCGTCCGGAAGTGTCGCTGCCTTCTCCGGGTCTGCCGTGGCTCAGAGCCCAGGCTCCTTCACAGTAGACAAGGAAGGACCCTACCTGGTTCGGCTCTCGTACACCGACGGAACAGGCACCACCGAACAGTTCGTACGTCTGAGGGCTCTCACCGCAGTCGGCGGGGTCAAGCTTGTTCCCGCCGGAGAAGCTGTCGGCCCCGTGCCGGTTCCGGTTGACATCACCCCTGCGGGCTGGGCTGACGATCAAAATGACAACCTGCTCGCTATCCTGGGTCTTATCAAGACAACCGGGTCGACGGGTCGGTTGCTCTACGTGGATGCCGCCCAAGGAGACTACACCACCATCCAGGCAGCCGTCGACTACGCTCAAGCGCAGAGCCCTTCGACGGCCTTGCCCTGGGTAGTCCTCGTCCGCCCAGGAACGTACACCGAAGACCTTGTTTTCAAGCCCTACGTCCACGTGTTCGGCTGGCCTGGCGGGGAGCTGACTAAGGTCGTTCGGATCCGCAACTCCTCTGCAACACACACCGCTGTTCTGCCTCTAAGCGGCGACACCCTGGTCCTGTCCAACCTGTACTTCGCGAGGCTTGACGCCAGCGCGAACGCAGTCCTTAGCCAGACTGGAGCGGGAGCCCTCAAGGTAGTCGGCTGCTCTTTGATCGCGTCCGGGTCGGGAAGCCCCCAGGGACCTGCGATTATCACGGCTGGGACAGGAAGTCTTGAGCTCCGCAACTGCCACCTGCTCTCGAATGTAGCAGCTTCGGCGGCCAGCCTTTCCTTGCAGGTCGGGGCGGGCACCACGGCCGACATCTGGGACTCCCACTTTTCGGTCCGAGGTCTCTATGCTGTAGCAGGCTCCACTGTAAGCATCCGGGACTCAGTCTTTGAAGTGGGAGGCACCTACGGGATCTGGTCCGACGCCACGACCTTCACAATGGACTACACCGCTGTTAGCGGAGCCTCTTCTTCCGACGTAGCGTTCAACCCCGCTGGCGCAGCAGTGACCGGGAACGTGGCGGCCACTATTCGGTGGTGTGTGCTGGACGGCCTGGTCTTCGATAAGACGGGCGTCACTGGGACGACTTCTCTCTCGCTGGGGGCGGTGGACCACGGGACATTGAGTTTCCCCGGAGGGTCCCCCACCACCTTGTCGGCAACGGTGCCCTCCAGTACCGTCTTCTTCAACAACGCCGTGACCGGCATGACAGCAGTCAATGTGCAGGACGCACTTGACGAGGTCTGGGGACTTGCCACAGCGGTCACCACCCTGGACGAAGCCTACGACGCGGGGACCCCTGCCTCGGGCGGCGGGCGCACTATCGTGGCCGATCAGGGAGCTGTACAGATTGTTGATGCTTCTTCGCCCTCGGACCCGATCCCCCCGGCAAACACCAACGGCGGCTTGAACGTAGTCGGCTTGATCCAGGTAGGGGCAATCACCAAGCCTGAGATGACTCTGGACCCGAACCCTTACGGGAACGGACCGCAGTTCCTTCTGGGAAGGGAGATCTGGCCCAACGACGGAGCGCTGGGGGCCTCGGCTCTGATCCTGGGTGACTCAACTGGGACCCCCGGATACCGCAACTACAACCTCCGAGTCGGAACGAAGTCCGCCGACGGAGGAAGCCGTGTAGGCAACGTGGTGGTGCGCGGTGGGGATTCCCTACTCAGCCCTGTGGACTCGGCATCGATCTTCCTGCAAGCGGGTCGAGGCACCGACGGAGCGGGCGGCGACGGAGGCAACCTCTACCTGGCACCGGGAGATTCTGCGGGAGGCTCGGTAGGCTCTATCTTCCTGGTGCGCGCTCAGGACGGCACTCCAGCTTCGGTGCAGGCCGCTGGAGTCTTCGTGGGAGGGGTCACGGGAGTGGCCCGGTTCGCTACGGACATGGGAGGCTTTCAGGTCAGTGTAGACGCAGCTGACAATCTGGTCGCAGTCCTGGCCAAGTTCAATGCAACTCGGTACGTGGTCGCGACTGACGCAGGGGGAGGGGTCATCCTACTCACCGCTGTTTCCCACGGGCCGATGTCGGAGGTGTTCTTCCTGAGCGCGGACACCGGCCTGGATACAGCGCTGGGAGTGTTCGCCGGTCAGACTATGACGCAGGGCACCTACCCTTCCGTCATGGAAGTCACTGTCTCTGCGGCGAACGAGATCACGTTCGGGGCGAACGCTCCTAACCCCATGATCTACAACGCAGTCACAGGCAAGCTCACGGTCCCCGGTCCCCTGGACCCCACGTACATCATCCAGACCAACTCTCCGCCGACCGCCTTCGAAGCGGGCGCGGGAACCCTGTATGTGGGTGACGGCACCGGCGGATCGGTCCTGGGAGATCTCTACTTTGTCCATGAGTTTGGAGCGACTGGGGGTTCGCCCATCAACATCTCCGCCGCGAGTTCGGGGGCCTTGCTTTCCGGAGTCACGTTGGATGTGTTTGCCTCGGCAGACTTCACATGGAACGGCACCGTGTCTTCCGTGGCTCTTTCCGCGACTCCCGATACAAATAGTGCTTTGATCGGAATGATCACCCTATCGCGGAACGGAGTAAACGATCTTGATAACGTCGGCCCTGCGAACCCTACTCTTTACAAAGAGTTTCGGCTCAACGGATCAGCTCTCGAGATCGGGGCTGACATCACGGCCGAAGGGGACATCTACCGAATGTCCTACCCCAACACTTGAGTAGACCAACCTCCCACCACCCACATCCTGTGCACCGGGATTGTCGGACTCTCATAGTCCTTTTCGGGAGCCTGGGTGAGTGTCAAGCAGTGGTCGGTGCCCATCGACAGCATCCAGAACTGGATGCTGGGGCCTGTTCGTAGTCAGCCTACTCTGACTTTCGACAACCTGGACAACGCAGGCCAGGACATCCCATGGCTTCCCGGATCCCGCCCCACCCAGGATCTCGACAACGACAAGCCCGCCGTGGACAAGTTCGTCGCCGAAGCTGATGAGCAGCACGAACGCATCGCTCAGGCCATGGAAGCCGAGACCAAGCGGGCAGAGAAGGAAGCCGAGAAGCCTGCAGAGAAGGAAGCCGAGAAGCCTGCAGAGAAGGAAGCCGTCAAGAAGTAGCCCTGACGGTGGCTCCCCTATTCGCTTCGATAGCTCAGGGAGAGCTGAATGCCGGTATATCTTCCGGGACTGACGTTGGGTGGCCTCGGATACGGAGGCGCTGCCTACGGCCACTCGGCCTACGGCTCGTCTGCGTTTCCGAGACTCCCATTCGCAACGACTGGAGGTTTCGGCGGTTCGGGCTTTGGGGTGAACTCCTACGGCTCGCTGGATGTCATCCCCCCGAAGGTGACAGGGGCGAGCTCCCTGGACGGCTTCCGGGTCGAGGTGTTCTTTAGCGAGGAGATGCGGAGCAACGCCGCTCTCGTCCTCGCGGGGAACTACCTCTTTACAGCAGTGTACGGTGCCCCTCTCACGACGGTATCGGTAGCTCTGGGCACAGCGGGTTCCTACGGGGGCTACACCTCTGTCATTGTCACGCACTCCGGATCTTCTCTGGGAGGGCAGTACCAGGCCACTGTGTCATCAGTGGAGGACCTGGCAGGGAACGAAATCTCCCCGAGCCCGGCCACCTTCTCCAGCTACGGCGACACCACTACTGTCACTGTTTCGCTTCCGAGCCCGGATGACGGTCGCACGGTTCGCCTGGACTTCAAGGACTCTCGGAGCCTGGCTCAAACTCTCCTCACGGAGGCTGGGTTTAGTCCGGGTGTGAACAGCACTGCCTCCTATGCTGTGACGACGACCTACCCAGTGGCCCCCAGCCTGGTGTCAGCGTCTCAGAGCGCGGTCTTGAAGTCCAGGGTGGATCTGGACGTCCACCCGATGACGTCCGCAACATACAACCTCACAGTCGGCCCTGCTCTCTCGTACGACTACGACGGCTCAGTGCTGCCGTCTGCGGACCCTACCTTCACGGGCACGGTTGTCGGAACGGGCACTTCAGTAGCTTCGGCGTCGGGCTTGATTCTATCGAAGGCAGCAGGCACGTCCTACGGATGGACGTTTGAGGATACGGCAGGCCGAATGCTTCCCGGGTCCTCCTACAGGGCAGACTTCACGTTCAGCTCGGTAGGGGCTTCCATTGTCCCGGCCCTGTTCAACTCCAGCCTGGTTCTGTTCGCTATCTCAGACGGCGCAACCCAGGTCAACCTTCTCCTGGAGGATGTGGCAGGCACCAAGGTCATTAGCGTCACGAGCGGGGCGCTCTCCCTGCAAGCTCCGGCTGCGTGGGATACTGCCGACGCAGTAGTGTCCTTGGTTCGCAATCAGAAGGGGAGCTTCTACTCAGTCCTCTTGAACGGGACTCCGCTTCTCACCTTCTCTATCGCTTCTGCGACCGGTTCATCCACATACAACGCGGGGACAGCGGTTGTTCTTTCTACTCCTCCTGCAGTAAGCCTGTTCGCCTTGAAGGGAATGGGCCTCTCGGCGTCCTCTACTCTGTTCACCAGTGCCTGGAACTTCATCCACGGACTCGCTGTTTCGTTCACAGGCAGTAGTGTTCTGGCGCAGGCGACAATCTTCACCAAGAGGGGACCCCTGGTGCGCGGCTGGGGAGACGCAACCCCAGCGGGCAAGGAGGATGTGGCTGTACGAGTAGACGGTACTGCAGTGGCTGTGTCTGGAGTGAATCCCTATGTGGGGGAGATCTATCCCACCATCCCGATCCCACGCACGGCCCCCGGAACCGTCACTGTCGTCGCTGACTACACCTGGATCTCGAACCCGGCATTCGGAATGGCCGGTCTCAACACCCGAGGTCTGTCTCTCAACACCTGGGACAGGTCTGTGGGGCATACTCCAGGTGCTGTTTCCCCCACGCCCTCTACAGCCACAGGGGCTACTAAGACGAACCGATTCCCCCAGGGGATCGCGCTGGGCCCCCTCACCAGGCAGTCCCCCAAGAGGATCGGGCACCGGTACATCGGGTTCCAGAAGGGCTACTCCGCCCTGCTGAACCAGCCCACTACGCTCCTGCTCAACCAGGACCCTACGGCTGTGTCCATCGGAGGAGTGTCTGCTGACTCTCTTCAGCAGACGGGCATTTTCAACGGGGGTGTCCTGCCTGCCGACGCGGACACTCCCTGGACGCTGTCCGGGGTGGACACGGGAGGTCTGGTAGGGGACGGCACCTACCGTGTTATCGATGCGTCTTCTGGCCCTTACGAGACTGGAACCGCTGCAGCATACAAGCGGGACCTGGACCTGTCTCTGCAGACATCGGTCACTTCATCGGGCAGGTTCTACCTTGAGAGCTATGTCCTGGACGGAGTGTTTACTGGAGTAGGCTTCGGCGTACACGACGGGAACTTCCTCTTCCTGGTCGGGGCGTTGCTGGTGTCCGGGGTTCAGCACATCGGCGTGCTGAAAGACGGGAACAACCCGCATCTGGAAGCCAGCTGGGAAATCGGTCCTTCAGCGCTGGGCACCGCGACTTCGTCAACCACGTTGACCTTGGACACCTCGGCCTTGCCTCCGGGAGTTCTGGCAGGCAGTCGTTTCCGGGTAGCCTCGGGCAATCAGGCGGGTGTCTACACGATCGCCTCCTGTGGGTTGACTGCGTCGACGGACGGCACCACAGTCGCCGTGACCTTCACCCCCGCCTTGCCTGCGGACTACAAGGGATACGGCAACGACACCTTCACAGTTTTGTTCGAGACACTCTGGGAGACCAACCTGGTTTCTCTGCGAGGGGCCGTGGAGTTCCCCGCAGGCTCCGCAACTCTGATTATGGGGGGTGCAGTCGCGGGCACGGTCGTCACCGTGGCCAAGCTGGCGCCCTACCCAGCCCAGACCGCCCTGCTACTTCCCGCAACCGAGAAGGGAGTCGCCTTCTGGGGCTCGGTCTCTCGTAGGGCGACCAACTCGACCATCTGGGATCTTTCTCAGTATGCCTCGAACCCCTTGCGTATGACCTTCTCTGTGCAGGGCATCACTGCCTTCAGCGAGATGAACGTCGTTCCCGAGGAGGACCCGAACGATCCCTGGTACATCGTGGGGGGTCTGGGGTATTCCCAGACTGATGCTTCGGGGAGCTCGGTTCTTCTCAAGTCTACATCCGGCTCCTCCGACGCTTCCATTGACCAGGAGTTCAGCTACCACCGCGTGGAGCCGTACCTGACCAACCGCGTCACTACGGACACGGAAGCGAAGTTCAAGGTTGAGTCCGGCATGCTGGGCGCAGGCGACGCCCATGTCGTAGTGCGGGATGCCACTCGGGAAGCCCGGCTGGCCACCTTGCTGTACTCTCAGTCTGCGACAGCAAGGAACCTGGTTACTGACTTGCCCCAGGTCTCGTTGTCTGGGCTGCAGGCTCCCGTTGACGCAGGCTGGCTGTCTTCTCCATCGTCGACCCTGGCTGCTGCCTTTGTGCGGGGTCAGACTCTGGAGTACACGAAGACAGCAACTGAGGAAGGCACCTGGTATCGGGATCTCGCTGTCCCTACCACTGCCAACTACGAGGGCTTGATTTCTGAAGCCCGTCTCTCGGTGGAGTCTGGCACCGTGGGCACTCTGGGGGTGGGCTTCCTCTTCGGGGCCCAGGTCCCCACAGCCGCCCTGGCTCCGACAGTTCGAACAGTGGGGCTGCTACTGACCACGGACAGCATCCTCCTGGTAGACAACAACCGAGACACAGTCGCTACGATTGCGCATGTTTGGAACGACCTGGCTGTTCACACCTACCGTCTGGTCTGCGACCCGGTAGCTGACATCGTAGTGCTGTCTGTAGATGACACGGTGGTGGGCAGCACAGCGTTCTCGGGCTTCGTGTCCTTCACAGGTTCGGCCCGAGGGTTTGTCGGGGCCGAGGGAACCGGGGTCTGCGCCTTCACCTTGCACTCTACGAGCGCGGTTCCTCTTCGCCCACTGGCCCTGGCTGGGTCTACTCTGGGTCGAACGTTCGGTATCCTCACAAGGGACGGCGCGGGCACTCCCGACGACATCGATTCGTACAAGATTCCCAGGGCGGACTCAAGTGGGGCGTTGAACTCGTCCCTTACAGCGATCCCTGTGCAAATGGACTGGCAGAGCCTTGTCCACGTGCGTCTGTACCTGGACCCCACCTGGGGGGTGTGTCTGTTCCGTCCGGATCTGGCCTTGCCTCCGACGGCCACTGGGGACTTCGCCACCGAGACGACTGACCCTTCTGCTGCATGGGCCACTGTTGAGTATTCCGCTCTCCCTGTCTTGAAGCAGGACAGGGGAACGGTCCACTTTGGAGCCCCGGACCCCCGCGCTGTCACTCAGCAACGCTGGGACTTCATGCGCTATCGCATCAGAGGGGCCGTTGACGGGTTCGGAATCGCGCCTCAAGGCATGGTTCTAAACCGTTCGTACACTGTTACCTCGGGTGAGCTCCTGTCGGACACGACCCCGACCGTGTCCACGATTACCTCCCGAACTTCAACTCTGGTCTACATCCCCGACTCCGCCATGTATGCCAGCCGGGTGTTCGTGGTGCAGGTAGACGGGGCAACGGTGGCGTCCACCACCTACGGGTTTGACTCGGACAGCCAGAACCTGATCTTCTCGACAGCTCTCCCAGCCGCGCAGTATCCCGTCACGGTGACGTTCGCTCCCGGTCGCCCGGTCTCCAAGACCTACTTGTGCACTCAGCCGATCGACGACTCGGTCACTATCCTCAACGAGGGCACCCCGCCGATTCCGAAGAGCCGGGACGCTGCGTCCACCTCGTCGGTCTTCGCGGGATCCAAGATCAACGATCCTCTGGATATCCTGGACGACGCTGAAGCTCTGGTGCTGAACGATCCGTATCGGTTCGTGGAGTTCGCAGACGGAGCAGATGCTCTGTATGGGAGCCTGGAGTTCTGCGAGAAGGAGGACGGGGACAGCGTTCACCTTTCCAGCTTGTGTGACGGGCCTGGCCCGGGAGAAGGACTTTCAGAGATCGGCATCGCCGGACTGTTCACCACAGACGCGCACTCTGTTCCAGGAGGGCCTGGAGGCACCTGGGGTAAGCAGTCCCCCACCATCAAGGGTTCGGCTTCTCACTTTGCCCCCACCAGCATCCTCATGGCCTCGGGAGGCGGTCTCACGGACGGCCTGTTGGGCACGGCGATCGCTTACCCGAATGCTCGTGGCCCGGACGGGGCGGTGCCGCCAGGCGGGATGGGAATGAACCAGGACTTCCGTATGGTCCTGGCGGATGTGACCCCTCGCGCAGAGAACCTGAACATTCCGGGCACGCTCAGCGACAACGTCCCTCCCTCTGCGGTGTCTGGGACTCTGGTTCCGAATGGGACTCCAGGGACTACGGGAAACGGCGCGGCTGCTTACGAGATGACAGCCTACGCGACCACGACGTATTCAAAGCTCGGTCCCTGGGGAGGGCTGACAGCTTTGAGTGTTCGAAGCCTGCTCGCTGGGGGCGCACCCTACCCTGGCACCGAGTTTATCCTGAGCGGTGGCCTGGCTATTATGAACCCCGTGGTAACAACGGGTGTCATCCAGGCAGCCAACTGACCCGAGAATGCTGATGCGGAAGCTACACCTTATTGCCCGCGACATCATCGACGACTGGAACCCGGTCGGCGCGTCGGCGCGTCCGTATGTGGTCGCGATGGCGTCCCTGGACTACCTGGACGACATGTACGGGGCTGACGACGCCGAGAGCATCGTGATGTACTTTCTCGCCAACTCTGGTCGGTGGCAAGGTCCGGTAGCCCGCGAGATCAAGAAGGAACTCCGGGGCATGCTCAAGGGACGACGCGGTTCCTGCTCTCCCTCTCGGGTCGCCAGCGCCTGGTTGAAGAAGGAAGTATCTCGTGGACTGGAGTAGCAACAAGACCCTGTGGGTGGGTCTGGGTGTCGCTGTTCTGCTGATCGGGGTGGCGGTCGCGGTCTACCTGATGACGGGAGACACGACTGTGACTGCAGGGGTTGGGGCTGCGGCAGTCGCAGCAGCGGCCGAGGCGGCACGTCGTAGGAACGCTTCCTCAAAGACGGTGGAGAAGGCTCAGGTCGACACCGCTTCCTCAGCCGCCGAGATTGTAGCTGACCACGAGGAGGCAATGCTGGAGATGGCAGCCGCAGAGGACGAGGTTGAAAAGGCAACCGACGAGGTCCTCAAGTCTGAGGGTGAAGACCTCTTCGGAGGGGGCTCGTGATGCTCGCACTCTTGCTTTCCGTTGCATGGGCTGAAGAGCCCGCCCCCTCCGAGACCTCTGCCGAGCCTGCAGTAGAGACCGCAGAGACTGTGGTTGAGGCAGCCGAGGAGATCTTGCTGGTTCCGGAGGGCTCCACTTTCACGGTGGATTCGGTTCTGTACCAGGTGCCCTCGAAGTACTGGCTTCTGCCAGACAAGCACTACAGGTCTGCTATCGTCCAGGCCAAGAAACTCAACGTGTGCCAGCCCGCGCTGGACCAGTGTGTTGAGTCGACCCTGGAATGGCAAGACCGCACGTACACCGCACTGCAGACCTGCTCGGATCAGTTCGGCGAGGACGAGCTCCTGGTGCAAGATCTCACCGGCCAGGTTCAGACCCTGGAAACCCGAGCTCTAATCGCCGAGAACAACGCGCAGCGAGCTCGTCGCAATAGCTTCACAGCCTGGGGCATCACCGGCGGATTGCTGGTCGGTGCTGTAGTGGCTGTACTCGTAATCCCGTAGGAAATCTTGTGCCGCACCACGTCTCTCCCGCCCTGCTCAGGCTCGCCAGCTCCCTTCCCGCCGAGAGCAAGGAGCGCCAGATCCTGAAGAAGATGGTCGCCTCTGCAGCGGAGACCTACCACACTGAGGGCGGCAAGAAGTTCGTCATCAAGACGGTGATGTTCTCGAAGTTCCTTCGGGAGGAGATGGGGGTCAAGCCGGGTGTCGCTTCAGGGCAGTATCTCCGCGAAGAGATGCAGGTGCCCGACAAGTACCTGCGTGTCCTGAAGGACAAGTACCGGGCGCGTGTGACAGGCTTGCCTCGCGAGGTCACTCCCGGCCTAACACGCAACGTGCCTAAGCGGGGACCCGACATCAACAAGCTCTGGGATAAGCTGGTTGATGCGTTGAACAAGTCCGTCCGAGGGGAAGGCTCCGACATCGCGGACTGGTATGTGCGGGACCCCAAGCGTAAGGCTGAAGACTTCGATAGCTTCCTCCAGACAGCTGCGGGGGACATGTCCATGAACTGGGAGTGGTCGCTCTCAGGCCGGGCGGAGAAGCTCTGGGAACAGTTTCGCGAAGCACTCCGCACGGGCCTGTACACAGGTGGGGAGTATGGGCGATGGAACCTGCGGGAAAAGACAACCATCCTGGGAGAGGTCTACGCTGACGCCTGGTACGGCGAGATGTCTGCAGCGTGGCGGAAGCTTCAGCGAAACCCCCGAGAGATGGCTCGCCTAAACGCTATGCGCGGAACTTAGTCCTGAGTCTTCAGCCACTCTTCGCGAGTGACCCACTTCTCGCCGTCCCAGAACCGCCCGTCTCGTTCCTCTCCGACCTCCCGCTCCGTTTTCAAGGGCGCGTCGGAAACCTGGGGCTGAGAAGGCTTAGGCACACCCTCAACCACCACTGGGGGAACCACTGCGATACTCGTCTTGGTGAATGCCATTTAGCCTCCTGTTGAAGTCTACCCCGAGGGTAGGTAGAGGATGTGACCCTCTACCTGCTATTGGCATCTTACGGTGCATGCTTCGGTCTGATGAACGAGAAGCTCCCGGTGTTGAACCGCGCCCTCTACAAGCTGCCGTTCGGTCGGGAAGAGCAGGGCAACTTCTTCCAGAGAATGTTCGGTTGTTCCTACTGTACGGGGTTCCATACAGGGTGGGTTATCTACGCCTTCGGGGTGCTCTTCGGAGCCGCCCCTGTGGTAAGCGGGGTGTACGGGGTAGTCCTGTTCGGCTTCGCTTCGAGTGCGTTCTGCTATCTGTTCGACGCGGTCATGCAGAGACTGGAGCAATAAGGTGTCAGTAGCTTTCCAAGATGTAGCATGCCCAGTAGAAGACCCCCAGGACGTGTTCGGGACTTTCGCGAATGCCATCCGTCTGACCTCAGACGGAGCCGAGGTCTTGCTCGACTTCTGCCTGTACTCGGCGGCGGATAACTGCGCACGGGTAGTATCAAGGGTACGAGTACATCGCGACTTCCTTGCGACCATCCAGCACAAAATCGGCAACGCCAGGGCTCCCCAAGAGGGAGAGCCCGCCGTGCTGTTCATAATGCCGCCCGTCTCGGGGGTAAGTTGAAATCCGGAGCACACATGCCTGAAAACCAGTACCGCGTTCTTCGTCTCATCCACCTGGGAGGCATTGAGCCCCCGACGCAGTTGAACATCAACGAGGTAGTCGGGTTTGAGGGGAACACCCTGACCCGCGAGAACGGGGAAGTGTTGACCGTTCCCCAGCCAGACGGCATTCGGGGAGCCCTCAAGGTGGGGTGGATCGTCCCCGTGGAGTCTGCCGAGACCTCCTTTACGCCCAAGGCCGCTGGGGTGGAGGTGCGCCAGGCTCTGGCTTCTGGTGAGAAGCGTGAGCGTCTCGGTATGATGACCGTGGCTGACGAAGAGCGGAACCTGGGGTCCATCTCCCAGGTTCGTCCTGACGGAGCTCCTGCCACACACGTGGCTGGGAAGGCTGGAACACTCAGCGAGACTTCGGATCCCGCGCCCCTGAAGAGGAAGCTGGAGGTCCGCAACTCTGACGACGGGGTGGTCGTCGGCCGCATGAAGCTTTCCGCGAGTGCAGACCCAGTGGAGATCGGCAAGGGCGACGACAAGATCCGCAACCAGCTGGACAACGGTTCTGCAGTGGGTGTGGAGAAGGTCGCTCGCGCAACTGGCGATGTGCAAGAAGCCCGGACCGGAGAGATCCTGGAAGACCTGCTTCCCGACGCGGCTTCCGCCGGAGTGCCCGCCCCAGGCCTCTTCAAAGATGAGGACGTAGAGGTCGGACGCGGAGCTTCTTCGGTCGGCGGCGCGGAGTCCGGGACGGAGATCGCGAAGATCGGAGCGTCGAAGCATCGGGCAGCGCCCAAGGATCCCGAGGCGGCACTGCGCACCTGGTCGGCTACAGGGCAGTCCTGGGACGACCAGCCGGTGACCCTGGCCGATGTCAAGGTGCTCCTGCGAGTGGTTCTCCGCAAGATCGACGTGCTTCGTCCTCTGGCTGAGGCCAACGTGCGCGCAGAGCAGGCCCTCACGGAGGATTCCTCCAACGGCGAGATCATCTGGGACTCTTCCCTTCACTGGAAGGTCCGCAGCAAGAACCTGAAGCAGTACCAGGGCAACGCCGCTGCACTCAAGGCGATCTTGCCTCAGGAGCCCAGCGACGCCGTCAAGAGGATTGCCCAGGGCTTCCTGGACGCGCTGGCGTAGGTTCCTCGGACGGACGGTAGTGTCGCTATCGTCCTGCACCAGTTCCGGAGATACCGATGTCTGCACGCAACAGTGACCGATTCAATCGTCCGGGGGAGAGTGCACGCATGGGAATGGACCTCACCTTTCCGGACACGGCTCGGCTGAAGGACGCAAAGGGTGAGGTCTTCCTCACCCTCACAGACGGAAAGACCGGCGAGGTTCTGGAAGAGCGTCACGTACCCAATGTGATCACTCTCGATGCCGGTGTCCTGGCGGCTATTTTGTTCAGCGCCCCTACGTCCAGGAACGGGGCGAACATGCTCGCAGTGGGCACAGGGGCCACGGGAGCGTTGCTCTCCCCGGACGCCCCCAGCACGTCCCAGCGAAAGCTGAACGCCGAGATCGAGCGGAAGGTGTGGGCCTCCTCGACCTACAGAGACGCCAGCGGCAACGCGGTGGCCATTCCGACGAACATCATCGACTGGACCGTGACCTACGATGAGGCCGAGGCGGTCGGTCCTTTGAACGAGATGGCGATCCTCTCTACGATCTCGTCGAACCCGTTGGTGAAGAACGACAACCCGGACACGTACCCTACAAGGGACGTGACGCGGGACCTGACGCTGTACGACATCGCTGTCAACTACTTGACTTTCAGCGTGATCTCGAAGCCTGCGACCGCAAGGCTCTCGATTACCTGGAGGATTACCTTCTAACCAGGCTTTCGGCCGGGGAGGGAGTTCCTTAGAAAGTCATAGTTAGCGGTCGACGCGGTAGGTTTACTATGTGGGTCTTAGTGTATAAGAGGACACTATGCCCCCCAAGATCCAGCTGGCCCCCGGCGAAACCGTCACCGTAGTTTCTATCTACCAGCCCATCATTGGCATGGGTGAGCACCAGCGTAGCTGGAAGCTCGAACTCCCGGTGAACGAGGACCTTTCCATGGGTACACGGGGGAAGACCTACCTGGACCCTCGGGAAGCGCAGAAGCTGGTCTCTGGCAAGGGGGTCTCGGTCGGTCCGGTGACCACCATCGAGCTCTACGACCCTCGCAAGAAGTACCCCGTCGCGGACGCATGGAAGCCTGGAGGCTTCGCCCGCCTGGCCGCTTCTGATCGCTCGGCTTTGATCCGACTGGCCTCCTCCCTGGAGAAGGGCAGCGAGGAGAGGAAGGCCATCTTGGCTGGCCTGAAGAATTCTGCACACAACGACTGGGGTCGAGATTTCTGGAAGCTCCCCCCGAAGTCTCAGGCTTTTATCCAGGACCTGGGACTACGAGTGCACGTGACTATCGACAAGGCGCGGAAGCTGCACGGGTTTGAGAAGCTCCTGCCGTCCAACCATGTGGGGGATATGGTCGGGAGTATGGTCACCGAGATTATCGGTGACCTCACACAGATGGCCGAGAGAACCAACACGCCTCTCCCGTAGAGCGGTAGGTTCGACGGGTAGAGTCTCTACATGGGACTCGCCACAGAAATCATCCGTGTCCAGTACGCCTGCATCGACTGTAGGCTCGGGGCACGTGTTCCGAAGCTCGAGTCTCGCGAGCCTGTGTGCCCTTCTTGCCGCGAGCCTATGGTTCAGTGGCCGTGGAAGGGGAACTTTCCGAAGAAGACCTCGAAGTTGTGGTCTCGCCTCACGGTAGAGGAAGCCTACGGCTCTCGGGCTATCCAGTGCGACGGGAAGTACGTCCGCACGGGGCCTCAGGGCTGGGATTGCCACGATGACGTACGACGGAAGCCCGCCGACTACCGCGAGAGGAAGAGCAAGCGCCAGGCACGGTAGAGCTACTATCTCACGGTAGAGCTACTATCCCACGGTAGAGCTACTATCTCACGGTAGAGCTACCTACCTTCTACGGAGTCTCCGCATCATGCCCAAGTCTCTCACGGCTTCTGATCGCTCTTCCCTCATCAAGCTGGCCCACTCCCTGGAGAAGGGCTCGGACGAGCGCAAGGCCATCCTGGCGGGCCTGAAGTCCTCTCGGGCGGATGCAATCACTCTCTCGGGAGGTAGGTTGACTCTTGTCAAGAAGGGTCCCAAGGGCGTAGGAGACGACAAGGCGGTTCTTACCGAAAAGGGTATGTCGAACGGTGCAAGGGTGAAGGTCCGTTTGTCAGGTTGGCCTGCCTCGAGTCTACCCACCTTCCACTACAAGGGGGACCAAGTTGACCCCGGAAAACTGTTTCTGAATCAACTCGCAGCTTTCGTGAAAAAGGACAGCTCCCCGGCCAAGCTCCACACCCAGATCCAACGGTACTTCGAGCAGGAGGCTGGGAAGGCTGGGTGGTGGTTCACCGGAACGATGTTTTCCGGGTGAGAGACCAACGAGGTCAAAGTGGTCCGAGGCTTCGGGTACTCCAGTAGAGCCCTGCTTGGAGTTCCCCTCATGGAAGCCCTCACCTCAGAGTTCATCTCGGAGATGCCCCTGAGATCTGCGGCTATCCCCTGACCCGGTGGGGCGGCTATGGCCGGGGAAGGGTCTCGACGTCCCCTCGGAGACTTTGAACGGAACCGAGTTCATCTCGGCCGTCCTACGGATTGAGGAGACCCAGCGTGGAATGACGGTCATCCTGGAGCTTTGGGACGCTGAGGGTGGCGGTGTACAGGAAGAACTCAAGGTTCCTGTTATGCATGACGTAGAGGCAGAAGCACAGGATTTCCGCGATGACGTAGAGCGGGATCTTGGACGCGGACGGCTCCCTCCTGAGTTCCGTCGGCTGTTCTAATCGGAGCTCTCAGTAGCGCTCCGGTTCGTGGACATCGACGACATACCGGACCTTCTCTCGCCCGCCCGCAGCGTGTGCCAGCTGGCGGATGGCGGTGATGTTGACCCCCCGCTTGCCGAGGACCTTTCCTACATCCCGAGGGTTCACGCAGATCTCCAGGATCGAAGTCCGCTCCGACGCGGTGACTTCTACGTGTACCTCGTCCGGGAAGTCCACAAGGTTCTTCACAATCTCACGGACCAGGTCAGGGACCGGCATCAGCTCTTGGGTCACAGCATCCTCGGGGTTTGAGTTCCTCTGTAAGAGCTTACCCCTCGCCAGCTTCCTCTACCCTGCAGGTGGAATCTCCGCCAGGTTGTAGCTCCGGGAGCCTCGTCTGGAAATGCGAGCGGTATCCCTCTGCCTATGAAAATGCTTGTCCCCGACTCCCAGATCTTTCGAACCCGTCGAGAGGCCATGCTGTACTTGCGGGCCTACAAGGCGGGCCTGGTTGAATGCTACGAGACATTCGGCCAGGACGTGCTGGCTCTCGAGGGGGCTCTCGGTCTGGGAGTTGGCAAGATCTGTCTGGCTCTGGCCCGAGGGCAAGGCGAGTTCTACTCATCCATCATGAAGATGAGGGGCACGGTCGGCCAGGACCTGAGGATCAGCCACATTGACCTTGACGACGACGTAGTGGACAACCTCATAACATCAGTCGGCGAAGAGGAAGCATCCCTGGCGGGGGAGTGGGTTCTCAAGAGGCTCACCGGCGAAGCGGCAATCATGATCGCCTGGAAGATCGGTCGCATCAGTGTCGAAGGCAAGAGCGCCCGCATGGTATGCCAGGACCGAGTTCAGTTCAGCTTTGACACCAGGGACTTTTACGCAGTGTTCTCTCATTCCTCCTGGGAGGCCGAGGGGTGTAAGTTGTTCGAGGTGTCTGGGAGAAAACGGACCCTCCTCAACCTCTCCGCGACCTAACCCCGCGTGTAGGGGGCTGCGCAAGGGGTTCAGCGGTAACTCTTCCCAGACCTGGAGGGTTTGTGTCCGAGAAAAACGACTTCGCATTGGATCTACTTCGCCAGGGGAAGACCAACATCTCCATCCTGGATGCGGTCAAGACCGAGTTCGGGAAGGGAATCTCAACCTCTCTTCTGGCCAAGATGCGCCAGGGCCTGCGCGCCGAGACGGCTGTGGTCGTTCCTCGCTCTGAGGTGTACGACTACGCCCGGAAGCTTCTCCTGGTCGAGGGGATGACTCGGCACGCGGTTCAGCAGGCTTGCCGGGCCAAGCTGGGTCGCGCACCCAGCTACCGAACGATGACGCGGTGGCTGGAGGAGCACAAGGCTGTTCCGAACGACAACCCCATTACGGAGATCGCTCTGCCCACAGAAGTTGTAGAGGAAGAGCCGAGCTTCCTTCCGGCCCCCGTGGACCCTGTGGTGCCTTCGGTCGAGCCCAACGGCAGTCTGGAGTCCTTCAAGACTGCCCAGGCCTGGATGCACCGGGTCGGGGCGCAGTCCCTCACACTCACAGCGGAGGGCAAGCTGTCTGTGCTCGTCCTCCACGAGCTTGACATCGGAGATCTTTCATGAGCGATACCAGACTTCGTCTGAAGGGCATTGTTGTCTGCTCCTTCCAGAGGAGCGAAGCCACCAACCTGGACCTCTACAAGAAGGAGGGCCACTTCCCCGGCGACCTGAAGAAGGGAGAGGCGTACCTGTTCATCTCCAAGGGGCTGAACCAGATCATCTTCGTCTTCCCCCCGGTGGTTCTGGACGAGCAAGACGACCGCTCCGCTCTGGACTCACGGCGTCTGCGCTTGGACGGGGGCACGTGGCATCCCTACATGCTCCAGAACTACGCAGAGTCCCTGGGAATCCATCTCGTCGGCATCAAGTCCTTCGAGAAGATCCTCGAGGACCAGCGAGACAAGAAGCGGAATGGCTGACGGCACCGCCAACTTCGTCAGTCGGGTGCGTGGGTGTCTTTCCCGCACGCCGGGTCGGAAGTGGGACGGTCTCGTTCGGGAGTATGAACTCCCGGTCGGCGAGGTCACACGCAGGGTCGGCGAGATCACCCTCGGCCGACCGCCCGACGCCACGGACCTCCTCGCATTGAAGCGCTGGGAGGAATGGGTCATGTCGCTGGGGTGAGGGTCCCGGTAGAGAGTATATCCCAGGTTCCCCTACATAGGAGAATCTCATGCCTCGCACCCTCACTGCTTCCGACTGCTCAAACCTGATCCGGATTGCGTCGACGCTGCCGAAGGGTTCGACCGAACGCCGTGCGATTCTCGCCGGGTTGAAGCGGGTGAAGACGGCGCACCGTCCAGTCCTGGTCACCCCGAAGGACCTCCGCGAGAAGCGTGGGTTCATGACCTACAAGATCGACGCGGCCAAGAACAACAGCAAGTTCTACGAGGGGTTGATCACCGAGCAGCCGGACGGTCTCTGGAGCTACCAGCGCCGCTGGGGTGCTCTGACCGACGACGGTCCTGATCGTCGTCGCGTGGACGGCGCACGGTTTGACAAGTTCGACCTCGAAGAGAATGTCGCCCAGCGGCTTCTGGACATGGAACTTGCGAAGCGGGTTCGCTCACGGGGCTACAAGGACGCAATGAAGACTCGCCCTCTCGGTCAGTATCCTGTGGGTTTGGATCGGACCGTCGGCTTCGGCTGGGGCACCCAGGGGATCACCAAGTGTGTGCCGCAGCTGAGGGAGATCTCTAAGGGACTCTTGGAGGCCATGATAGAACTCGATCAGGAGGACGCCCCCGGTCTGCGGGGAACCCTCGCTGACCTCTTCTCTATCGTTGATGCTTTGCCCAACAGCAGCATGGCCAAGGAAGTCCGCAAGCACCTGCGTGCCCCACTCCAACGGATGGAGAAGAACCCGCGCTTGGTCCTGGATCCCGCCCGGACCCGGAAGGAGCTGATGACCCTCAAGCGGTACATCGACCGCCAGACGAAGGAATGCAACATCTGATGGGCAAGCTTCGCAACATCCTGGCCGAAGAGGGTCTCTCCAAGGAGAGCGTCCGACGTTTGGTTCGACCTGCGAGGAGCTACCGCCTCGGCCAGTTTGTCCACGTAGACGGGGATGCCGGCGGCGACTACAAGGGTCGGGTCATCAAGCTCATCCCCAGACTGACCAAGCCCGTGGCAGGCCACTCGGAAGAAGAACGCACTGAGCCCGGAATGATCGTGGCTGTAGACTGGTGGGACGGGTCCTGGCTTGAGGGCAGGTACAGGTTTGATATTCAGGCCTGGAACTCCGAGGCCCAGCCTTGGAAGAGGACTCCGGGCGACCGCGAGAGGGAGACGTTTCGTATGGGCAGCGTCTCTGCTTCCTCGTCCATGAAGAAGCACATCAGCGCCCTTCGACGGATGTTCCCTCGATCAGCCCGGATCGACACCACTGAAGCGTTCGGCTCTGGCTACGGTGGCATCTGGACTTCCTTCGGAGAGGAGGGGCTCGCCAACTACCAGCGGTCCGGCTACCCCGACGAGTTCGATCCCAAGCTCAAGAAGTACATGGACAGGCACGGCCTGTACGGTTCCTGGTACGACCCGGGAACCCTCATGATCTACCCGGCCTGAGCTCTTAGAGGCCCGGCACGTAGACGCCAGCGGCCTCGAGCTTTCGTCGACACTCGGGACAGTTCACGGTTAGGTTCGTCCCGCCCCGTCGGTTAGGACTCGTTCCCGGCATAGCATTTCTATTGCTCACCTGACGTCGGAGAGTCTCTCCCAGTTCCTGCCGTCAGCCAGAGAGAACATGTGGAGTCTCTCCAGGATCGCCTTGAGCTTGACGTGGTCCCGTTCCCCCTCGTCAATCTCTACAGGGCAGTCGCGGACCACCTTGGCCAGCTCCCAGGAGATTAGGACCTGCTCCCGATTGGCTGCAAGCTTCTCCGTGAGCGAAGGAGCCCTCCAGGCCTTGCCGTTGTACGTGCCCTCGAGGACTCCGGCTTCCGCCAGGGAGAGCACCTCTGTGACGCTTCGAGGGCCGTCGAGGAGCTTCTTCGCCCACCCCAGACCGCAGCCGGGGCACCCCGGAATGTTATCCCCAGAGTCTCCGGCCAGGGCCTTGGCCTCCGGAACACGCTCCGGCTCCAGCCCCCACTTCTCTACGACATCAGCGATCTTCCAGATCTTGTCCGACTTGCCTCCGCCTGGAACAGCCGAGACCACATGCACCTTGTCGGTGACGCACTGGTGTAGGTCCTGGTCACCGGTGTACAGGGCGACGTTGGAGTCCCCGTGCTGGTAGGCGAGAGTTGCGAGAACATCATCAGCCTCGTAGCCCGACGCTCGGGCCTGGCTCCACCCAGCGACGCGGAGGATCTTCTGGAGAGCCCTCTGCTGTGAGAACATGACGTCCAGGTATTCCTGCTTCTCCTCGTCGGGCTGCTCGCGTCTGTTCGCCTTGTAGGCGGGGTACAGGGCGGTGCGGTGCTTGTAGCCGCCCTCCCAACACACAACCACCTGAGTGTTCGGGTCGGCGTAGTTCTTCCAGGTCTGGGCGACCAAGCGGAGAAACCCGTAGATGATCCCGGTGTGCACTTCGTTCCCGTTCGTGTCTACGAAGCTAAGATCTCCGTAGGCATGCGCAGCCCTGTGTACAAGATGCTGTCCGTCTATCAAGATGTAATCGTACAGTCCGTCGATGCCGAACACTACTCCCCCCGGAGGAGCTTGACCAGACCAGCCTTTCGGAGCTGGGAGTAGCCCGTCAGTCCTCGGTCCTTGCAGGCTTGCGTAAGGGCAGCGACTCCCATGCCACTGTAGTCTGGGACGAGACCCGGAGCCTCGTCCAGCATGACCACCAGTCGGCTCTCTCCGCGAATGGCCGTTGCCTCGGGGAAGGGAAGCTTCAGACGACGGAAGGCGGCAGCGACCCGAGGGCTGGGCGGAGACGCCGGGTTGTATGCCTTTGCGATCTTCTGTGCGATGCGCTTGTTCATGCTTGATGTTACCCCTGAGGTTGAAGAGAACCCTCTCTTAGAAGAACCAGAACGGTAGCTGGATGCCCGCGCAGGGCTTGCCTTGTCAGTTCCACAGCTGCCGGGTTGGCATCACAGCCCTGGAACTTTCTTCCAGCTCGCAGGGCTGGAACCCCCGTGGTGCCCGACCCCATCATAGGGTCGAACACCAGACCACCCGGATTAGAGAGCATGCCCACGACCCGTTCCAGAAGGCGCAACGGTTTCTGCGTGGGGTATCCCCGCTTCTCTGCTTCGTTGCGGATCAAGGGAGGGATGTCTACCCACCAGTCCTCTATGAGCTTCCCTCGCTCAAGATACTCTTGAACTTCCGCGCCGGGGTCCCAGGAGGAAGAGCCCCCCACCGAGAGCCCTGGCTGGTAGGGCACACGGATCGGGTTGAAGGGATAGTCGCCCAGACCCCACCACAGGAGAACGCCATGCTTTCTGGGAAGGTGTCTCTGGGCAACAGAGGGACCCGACCAACCCCAGATGATCTCGTTGCGAAAGTTTGCTCGGCCCAGGGCTTTGTCCAGGGCCACCTTGACGTAGTGGCTGAACTTAGGGTCCAGGTGCACTACCAGGTTGAAGTCGGTGCGCCCTGCACAGAATCTAAGGATTCTCTTAGAGAGGTACTCCAGGTATTCAGGCAGATCCGCACCAACCCCGTAGTAGGTGTCCTCCCCAACGGGGCCGAACGGCGGGTCTACGTACAAGAGTTCGAACCTATCCGGGTTCGGCGCGTGCAGGCAATCCCCCAGCCAGAGGACGTCTTCACCCATGTGTTAGTTCTACCCTGAAAACGAGAACGGCCCCCACCCCGAAGGGAGAGGGCCGTTCAAGTTGCAGGGCCTGGACCCCCGAGGCAGGAGGGGGGGAACGGGTATCCCAGCAGGCGGCTACTTGGCCGCCACCGCGTCGGGGACGCTGACCGTGTACCAGCTGGTCTCGGGCAGAATGCTGATGACCAGACCGTCGTCGGACACGTAGAAGATGCCCTCCTTCTCGGCCTTGCCCAGCTTCACGCTGAACTTGGTCGCGAAGGCGTCGGGGTCGTAGCGTGTCATCACCGCGTCGAGGTCAGCGGGCAGGAGGCCCGTGCAGCCGATCTCCATGACGAGCCCCTGGAGGAACTCGTTCGTCTCAGCCACGTTCCGCTTGTGGTCCTTCAGGGAGGCGGTGATCTGCTCGTTGCTCAAGCGGTCTCCGAAGAGGATGCCGTCGACGATGGGGGCCATGAAGACGTCAGCCGCCGTGTCCGCGCCGCGTCCCGGAGGCTTCACGGCGTACTGGTCACCGGCCAGGTAGCCGTCAAGCTTCGGCTTGGCCCCCTTCTCGCCAGCTGCGTCCGTCACGGCGTAGCGACGCTGCAGGAAGGCGTTGCCCGACCGGAAGCTCTTGCTGCTCAGGATGCTGGTCGTTCCGAAGAAGATCTTGTAGCGGGTGAACGAGTCGATCTCGCCCTTGGCGATGGCGTCGTCGCGGTCGGTGTACTCGTAGGTCGTGGGAGCCGAGAAGTACAGAGCCGGGGTGAGGTTCTTCTCCTTGAGGGCAGCCACCTGGGCCGGACTGAAGGAGGAGGCTCCTCCCTTGTCCTGCATGGCCGACAGAGCCTTGACGTGAGCCTCGGAGGTGAGACGCTTCTCCAGTGCGAGGTTGATGTCCTGCGTGGTGGGACACTGGTCCCCGTCCAGGCGGAACTTCTTCAGCTGGAGGCGAACCTTCATTCCCGGAGTGAAGCCCTTGTCGACGATGCTCGGGATCAGGAAGGGAGTCAGCGCGTTCCAGGCGCTCTCGGTGTAGACCTCCAGAGCCAGCACCTCGATGTTCCGCTCACCGGAGGAGATCAGCGTGTAGGTGCGGAAGTCGGACACCTTGGTCAGGTCGACGAACTCAACCTCCCGGTAGACTTCGCCGCTCGCCACGTCCACGACACGAGCCGCGCAGGTGGTGCCCAGCTGCACAGAGGCGTCGGAAGTGTTGAACTCGACGGCGCGGATGTAGGTCCGCTCTCCCTTCGTGTCCAGCTTGGTGGTCGGGGGCTGCACGGTGCCGTCGTCCAGTCGGACGCCGGGGATGCGCTTGAGAGACCGGCGACGGTAGCTCTGGTAGAACTCGTCGGAGGCCACCCCCAGCTGGCACGGGGGCAGGGCGTTGACAGCGTCGGCCAGGTCGAACAGGCTGTACTTCGGACGAACGTTGCGGCCCATCTCGTAGTTGGTGTTGGCGCCGTCCTTGATCCACGCCGCCAGGTCGGACAGCATTGCGGACAGGGTGGAGGGGGTCATGGCCGCCTGGTGCTCACTCCAGAGGGTCTTGTTGCCGGAGGCGAACAGGACTTCCTTCGCGAGGCGCAGGGCCGACAGGGAGGTGTACGCTGTGGCCAGCGCCCCGAACAGGAAGGACTCGTCCTTCGGGATGGCCGTGACACCCTTGGGGATGTTGTAGGTGGCCGGAGCTGCCAGAACCGCGTAGACGGAGACTTCGTCGCTCTCGCCGACGCCGCGCAGGGAAAGGTCGCCGTTGCTGGCGTTCACCTGTCCGGTGGTGTGGTTCACAGCCATCAGCATCGAGCCGTCCGCCTGGGCGTCCACCTGGAGGACCGGGCGCAGGTTGCCGGACAAGAGAGCCTGTGTGTCCTTCATGGCGTTCAGCACGTCCTTGAAGGAAGTGGCCTTCACGGTCTGGCCGGACAGCGCGTTGGTCATGGCCTGCATGCGGGGCCAGTCACACCAGCTGCGGTAGCCGATGCAGTTCATGAAGAGCCGAGGGTTCTCGCGGGCCTTGGCCACGAAGGCGTCCAGGGACTGGATCTCGGAGTAGCTGCTCGGCGAGTTGGCGTAGCCGTCCGTGAACAGGGTCAGTCCTGTGGTGACGGTCGGGTCGATCTGCTCGAGGGCCATGAAGAGGCCCTGGGAGATGCCCGTGAGGTAGGTTGCCCGGATGGAGCGGAGAGCGGTCAGCTGCGCGCTGCCCAGCTTCATGACCTCGGAGACCGGAATCCCCTTCCAGTGGAGCGTGACGTCGCCGTGACCCGAGAAGCTGATCAGCGTGGTCAGCGTGTCCGCGTCGGTGTAGTCCTCGACGGTGAGGGCCTGTTCGATGCTCTGCTTGAGCTTCTCGATGTCGCCCCACATGCTGCCGGAGCGGTCGACCACCATGACGTGGTGGGTGACCTCAGGGGACACGGTGGGAACGGGGACGGGGACTTCGCGGAGGTAGAAGACGTTGCTTCCAGTCCGGGCAAAACGACTACCGGGATTCATGGGGCGCTCCAGGGGAAAGTGTGTATCTCTGCACCCTTAGAGTTACCGGGCTCAGTTCATGTAGACCCCCCGGTACAGGGCCTATCAAAAACTCCCTGAGAGAGTATACGTCTGGAGAAACGCGCATGGGTTCCGTATTCGTTACCGCAGATCTGAACCCGCCCCTGGGGTATCCAGGCGGGCCTTGTCAGGTGATTGAGCGGGTCACGGACACCGTACAGAACCCTCGGTTGCGCGAAGACCTCATTCAAGACGTAGAAGACGCGGAGGACTTCACCAACTCGGAGGCCTCAAAGGTCTACAAGGCGCGGACGGAGAAGGGCATCCAGGGCACGATGTTCAAGGGGGTCATGCTCTCTGCACACTTTCAGTACCGCATGGACCAGCGTGGAATCAACCTCAGTGATGTCCGCCAGTCGCTTCGGGACTTCCACAAGGACTGGGCAAATGGGAAGTCCCAGGGCTCGGCCCAGTACCGGGAATGGCAGTCTGACATAGAGTGGGGCAAGCCGATTCGGTACGATGGATCCACGCTCGGACCGGTCTTGGTCTTCCAGCCTGTGTCTCGGCGAGGCCAGAAGGGGATCGGGGCTTCGCTGATCACCACATACTTCCGAAATGGGCCGAAGGTTCGACGTACAGACAGAGAAGACTGCGAAGCCTTCCAGGGATGGTCCGACATGAGTGTGTCCCCAGAAAGAGTGGCAAGCCGCTATCGAGAGGCAGGCCTCAGCGACATCTGGTTGCAGTGGGTCGTCCAGCCCTTCGATGTAATCTGGAAGCACCACAGGGAGTTTGTCCAGGGACCCGTCGACGACGCTATGGACGCAATCATCAAGGAGCTCGCTCCGGTCCTGGTGAAGGCGATTGTGGAGGAAGAGGTCGACGCAGACGTAGACGAGTTTATGGAAGGGGCTACCCGAGGCAAGTGGGACGCCGACAGGGACATCTTCTCTGATCCCGATCGCTCCCAGACTTCCGACTGGCAGGAGGGTTATCAGTGGGGGTTCTCTAACCCACACCGAGTCAAGCCCGGAAGGCTCCCGCCCCAAGTTCAGCGTGAACTGGTAGAAGAGGGTCTCCGCGAGGTCCGGAAGCGAATCACCGAAGAGGTGGTCAAGCGTGCCCTCCAGGCCTCATGGCACGCGGTTTCCCCGGTCACAACCGTCAAGGCCATAATCACCGCTGTGAAGAAGCACGGCTGGAAGCTCGGGGTCGGCTTCGCCCTGTTTGAAATCGCGGAACACTTTGTCATCCCTGCTGCACTGTCGGCCATGACAGGCAATCCTAAGTACATGGCGCTGGCCTCTCTCCCTATCGGAGAGGTGGTCTATGCGGTGATCTTCAGGATCCTGGGTCGCACCCCCAGCGAGGCAGACAAGGCAGACGAAGACGGGCATTTGGACTGGTACGAGGAGCGGTTCGGTCCCGTTCGTATCGCCAAGAGTATCGGCGACTGCTACGAGGCCAACGGCAGCTACTTCATGAACGAGGCGATGTTCCCCGGCAACGACAAGTCCCTACGGCTTGTGCACGGCGAAGTCACCGGCCAGGGATCGCTTGAGGGGATCAAGTACGGCCACTGCTGGGTTGAGGACGGGAACACGGTGATCGACAAGTCGAACGGTCGGAACCTCAAGATGCCCAGAGCGTTCTATTACGCCCTCGGCAGGATTGGAGACAACGTCCACGTCTACAAGCCCGAGGAGTTCAGCAAGAAGATCAATCAGTACGGGCACTGGGGTCCGTGGGATCTCCGCACCTCCACAGGACTGTAGTCATGCACACCCCTTCTTCTGACCGGGTCGCCCGTGCGTTCAGCGCCGCCCGCGACATCTTCGTCTCTCCCAGCCGCAAGCATCAAAGGGTGGACCCCGAGCTCCTGGAGCTCCTGGAGAGTCGCACAGGCTCTTTCTCGGAGCCCGAGTTCGGAGTCAAGACACTGGTGAACGAGGACTCCAGTCTGGGCTTGCCCTCGAACCTGGACCGAGAGCCTGACTCGGCGTTGCCTCTGCCTGGTTCGGCGACGCCCGGAGGCGAGGGCCGAGACATCGGCAAGTTCGAGATGAACACCCCGGACTCCAGGTCAGACATCCAGCCCCGAACCCTGGCCGAGCCCGGCGAGGAGCGCGGCCACCCCGTGAACGACTCCACAGTCACCTTGCAGCGCCGCACTATGACCAGCTGCGTTGTAGAACGCTACCGTCGGAACGATGCCTGATGAAGCCTCGTCTGGAATGGGATTCAAATGACGCAGAGAACGACCCCTGGGAGCTCGCCCGGTCGGTCGGCGTCAACATTCTGTCTAACAAGGACTTTCTGGCTGGGCATGTAGTCGACGGCAAGTTCGTGTCCGCCTTGTTCACCGCTTCGGACAACAATGGCTTCGAGTTCGACGTAGTGGTGGACCCTGCCTGGCAGCGGAAGCGTCTGGGTTCCGAACTCATGGACATGGCTCTTGATGAGTACGAGGAGCTCCGGGACGCATACGGGGAGGACTTCACCCTCAGTCTGGATGTGATTAGCCCCACGGCGGAGAGGATGCTGAAGCAGAGGGGCATCGTAGAGGTCGGCCGCGAGCGCGGCCATGTGCTGATGACGCGGGAGTCGGCCTGGAAGCAGCGGTGGAAGCCGGGCAAGCGTCAGCGTCGCCAGAAGGGGCAGTCCCGCACCAAGAGCCGCCAGTACTACAGACGGAACCGATCCAAAATCCGCCAGAAGCAGAAGATCAGGCGTTCAAAGTCGAGCTGGAAGAACAACCCCGCCCGGAAGCGGAGCGAGAAGCGTCGGCGCGGGATGAACCGCCGTCGTACGGGTTCGGTGCTTCCCGGGGCTCACGAGCCGTGCCCGACGTGTACGGCTGAGAGGCACGAGGAGGCCGCTGCTAAGTTCTTGCCTCCGACTCAGCGCGGCGGGGAGAACGGTCGCCCGCAGCGGCGTCAGACCCCCCAGGAGAAGCGCGAGGATGCTCGCGAGTACAAGAAGACCAGGGGTCGCACCCGCACTAAGGCGAAGCGGTACTACCACCTCAAGTGTAAGAAGAACAAGCGGTGCATGAAGCGTCGGGAGATGTACCGTAAGAACCCGAAGCGGTACAAGCGGAAGCCGCCCAGGCAGGGCTCGGTGCTCACGGTCCCGGACATCGCTTTCGTCCTCGGCCCGGAAATGCACCTGGGTTACGTGCACTCGGTCTCTCCTATGACCGGGATGGTCACCTACGTGATGTCGGCCACGAACGTACCTCAGATGGAGTCGTTGCCTGTCGAGGTCTTCCTCCGCGCCACGACCCTCATGTCCGACGAGGACATGGATGCATTCTTCAATCTCGTAGACGTAGAGGTAGGTCCCGAGGCATACGAAGATCTGGACGAGGCGCTACTTCGCCAGTGTGCTTGTCTCCAGGGCGTGGACCCCGACTCGAAAGAGTTCAAGGCTCGCTGCTTCGAGCTGGTGGGGGAAGACGATCTCTCCAGGCTTGACGCCGAACAGCTCGACAAGGTGAGTGAGGGGTTGGTGGTACAGACCCTCGAAGACCACGAGGGCAACGAGGATGAACGAGACGCCGAGGACGCCGAGGAAGGGGACGAAACTATCTCAGACAGCTACGATCCGCATCTGTTCTACGGAGAGGTTGAGTCCCAGAAGACTCGGTCTGCTTCTCTACGCGCCCTCCTGGCGAAAGAAGGGCTGTTGTGAGGCGCGCTGAAGGCATCACGTTCTTGTACGAGCAGGAATCAGGACCGGACCGAGCGAATGAGCCCATGCCCGGAAAGGGGGAGAAGGAGCTGGGCATGCCTCCGGGGAACCCTGGGTTCGGAAACCTGCCTGAGAGAGACAGCATGAACCCCTCCTCGGGCAAGGTGATCCCCACTCAGATGAGCGAGACCCTCCGCGACAACCTCACTTACTCGGCGTCGGCTCGCCGGGTAGCGGCACGCTATGCCTCTGAGTGCAACCCTTCCGGGATCTCTTACGCCTGGATCGATCCGCACGGGAAGGTCCATAAGACGAGGCGGGGACACGAGCAGTGGGCCACGGAGTTCATCCACGGGGTCCCCTCCCTGCTTGAAGAATACCAGAAGTTGGACGCCCACGGGACACCAGGCCAGGTTCTGTCAAAGAATGGCTGGATCCGGTTTGCCAACTTCACCGGAATGACTGTCTGGGCGGAAGACGAGCCCTCCGCGCAAGCATGGGCTTCTGCAGCCAAGCTGGTGGTGAAGTGCACCCTGTCCCATAGAGATATCGACCCCTTTGAACCTCTGATCTGGGTAGGCGAGGACGCCCGGCAGGGTCGGGCGGAGGTCTACTCTATCGACGAGTTCCTCAAGAAGTGGGGTTCCCGCCGAGAATCAGAGCAGCTCTTCGACAAGCTCATGGCGCGCACAGGCCGTGCCCGAACGGCTGCTACCCTGGACGAGATCCTCTCCAACACGGGCCCCTCTGTGATGAGCAAGGCTCCGGGAGTGCAGGTCTCCTCCCTGAGGTTCTCCCCCGACAGCGGCCTGTGGGTGTTCAAGGCGACAGGCTCTAAGGGCGAAGTCTACAAGATCCGCATCAAGGGGTTCCGCAAGGGGAACACTCTCGCCCTCAGCAAGCTCCAGGTCAAGGTGTCTTGCACCTGCCCCTTCTGGCAGTGGCAGGGACCGGAGCACTGGGGAAAAGCGAACAAGTACCTGTACGGCAAGCCCCGAGGCACAGCTGCGAATCCTGAGGCGAAGGACCCCAAGGGTCAGCACTGGTGTTGCAAGCACGTGGCTGCCGCGCTGGAGAAAGCTCGAGGCTACAGTCTGTCGAAGAAGCCTCGGGGCAAGCGAGGCTCTGCCGACGGCTGGGACTTCAGCGGGCTTCCTGTTCCGATGCCGAGCCCAGAGCGGGTTGCGCAACGCCACCTGGGTGAAGCTCGCGGGTAGAACGCAGGCTCGGGAGTTTCGATGCCGACATACACCTACCATTGCGACGCCTGCGACGAGCCCTTCGAAAAGGTGCTGCCGATGTCGCGCTATGATGAGCCGCAGGACTGTCCGACCTGTACCGAGGGTCCTGCTCGAAGGACCCTCACGGCAGCTGCGGGGGGCGGATTTATTCTGAAGGGAGACGGATGGGCCAGCAAGAACAACCGGATCGCAGGCCAGATGCGCCGGAAGAACCAGCGGCTGGACTCCAAGAAGCAAGAGAGGAAGCAGGAGGCTGGTATCAAGTTGGTCCCGAACGTGGAGGGCGAAAGGACGGAGTCCTGGTCCGACGCCGCGAAGTTGGCCCAGTCCAAGGGCAAGAAGACCTCCGGGTATACCCAGCGCGCAGCTTCGGAGAAAAAGCCCTAAGAACCCTGGCTGCCGGAGCCGTGCTAACGGGCATGCTTCTGTTCTGCGGCTACGTGGTCACCGTCCGGGTCTGGCGGCGCATCAAGAGGGGCGACCTCCGCCGGATGCTTAGGTAGAGCCCATATACCCGGAAAGGGGTATATGGCCGAGCTCCACTTCTACGACTTCGATGGAACACTGTTCCGTTCTCCCTTCCCTCCTGCGACGTGGGGCGGAAACGGGTGGTGGAACAACGTAGAGTCGCTGATTCCGCCTTGCGTGCCCGAGCGCCCTGACTCCTCCTGGTGGGTGGGCCCCACTGTATCGAAGGCCAAGCAGTCGATCTCTAACTCTGACGTGTACGCGGTCATGACCACGGGACGCCCGGCGCAGTCTGGGCTCCGGTACAGAGTGCCCGAGCTTCTCAAGCAGAAGGGACTCAACTTCGACGAGGTACACCTGGCGCCCCCGAGCGGAACGCTGTCCTGGAAGAAGAAGCTGATCGCGAAGTTCTTGTCACGCTACCCTCACATCGACACGATTCGGGTGTGGGACGACCGGCCTTCGCATCTGAAGGAGTTTGAGAGGGTCGCGGACCTCATGGGGATCGACCCCAGCCGTGTTTTCACGCAGCTGGTTCGCGCCAAGCCTCAGACCCCGGAATGCGGAGAATCAACCGAGACTTCACCTCTTCCAGACCGGTTCAGCTACCTGGCCTTGTTCCTGGATGCCCGTTCTCGGGCGGCGGTCACGGAGCGCTGGCCTTACACGCACCACAAAGCGCACGGGGACCACATCACCTTGAGCCGGGACAAGAACTCCCCTCTGGTTGCTTTGGTGGGTCAGCGGGGTTCGGCGCAGGTCGTGGGGTACGCCGAGGACAGCAATGGTCAGGTGTTGCAGGTAGACCTTCAGCGCCCTTTGAAGGCTGAAGCGGGCACCCCCCACCTCACACTTTCTGTTGACGACGGGGTGGGTCCGAAGTATTCCAACGATCTCATCAAGAAGGGGCCGGTTCAGCGAGTGCAGGGCTTGACGGTCACGGGCATCGTGGATGTGTTTCCACGGTCTCTCAAGTCTGCATCTTCGCGGAGGGTGGCTGCTCGGTATTCGGCTGAGAATCCCGGTGGGTCAGCTATGAACTTCTCTCTCGTTGATAGGAGTCGTTCGTGACTGTTTCCGCATATCTGGTAGAGCGCCACCCTGGTGTGGTGGACCTGTCCGTCCGAAGCAGGGCGGGGGTTGCTTCCTACGTGTTCGGCGCAGCTCTCACGCTGGACGCGGCTCACGCGGGAGCGGGGGCCATCCAGACCCTTGCCAAGGACGCAACATACCGTTCGCGCACCCTGGCTCGCAACGGCAAGAACCGGGTTGAAGAGTCAAACCGAGGACTCACACGGTTCTCGTACGACCCTGTTGACTATGCCTCGGCTACAGTGCCTGGGGACGCCAGCATCAGTTTCTTGACTGTGTCCGAGGTAGACACGGCGGGGAACAACCTGGGTCCCGGACCGATCCTCGTGATCCCGCCTCCGGGATTCTTCGCTTCGGGGCGGTCCATGCTTCCTCTGAGCGGCACGGCCCCCAATGTGTCCGGTTTGTCGAGCGGCCTCCCACCCGCCGACGCAATGGCGGTGGACTTCCCCCGGTTCACAGACGACGTCACCATCTACAACGACGGTGCCGACTCGCTCTACATCGCCTTCATGAAGGGGACTCCGGAGATTGAGATCACCACCGGCGAGAATCTGTCCTTTACCCAGACGGGCGCCACTACTCTGTTTATCAGGGGCGATGGGGCGACCGTTGCATTCCGACTCATCGCGGTGCTGGTCAACGGCATTCAGGGATAGTCCGGTAGAAAGCCGATACGACTTCTTCTTAGTAGGGTCCGTCCCATTCACTCTTCAGGAGCACCATCATGGCCTACAAGGCATACATCTGCCGCATCCGCACTGACATGGATTCGGCTGGCCTTCAGATCACCGATCTGAAGCCGAACACTTCGCAGCGCAGCCTCATCTACGAGCCGGTCGGGCAGTCCGGCTACGTGGGGTCCCGCGTTACCAACGAGACGGTGGGCGCTCTGGCGACCAACGCTACCACGGCTGAGTATGCGGGCCTGGCAGCGTACCTGATCGACAACGTCATCAACGCCACGGGCACCGTCACCGTCACGGTGACCATCGCCAACGCGGCTGCGCAGGACATCATCGACATCCTGGACGCCGGCACCGACCTGGGCGCGACCGAGATCAACGCTGCTCTCGTCACAGGCGGCGCGGGCGCGGGCACGACGATCAACACTGGTGGCTCCACCGGTTCGGTCATCGAGGTTCTCCAGATCCTGTCGGGTCGCACCTACACGCTGCCCTCCGGCAGCACGGTCGGCGCTCTGACCGCTGGTGCCCAGCTCGGGTCCTTCTCGAGCCTCGCCACCGACGGCATGCGGGAGCTCTACCTCACCGGTGCTCTGCAGGTCTCCTGCGGTGACGGCGTGCTCTCCAAGCTCGCCCTGACGGCCTACAGCTACGGCGGCACCACCGGAGCCGCGCTGGCTGTCTACGACTACCAGGGAACGGCTCTCACTTCGACCACCTGATCCAGAAGTAGGGGCCAAGACCCACTCCTCTCCTGGAGATGCACTAAGCCCGCGAGGTGGATAAGCCCTCGCGGGCTTAGTCACGTTGGGGGTAGGGTTCCACATGGACGAACCGTTCTCCCAATACAGGACCAGCGACCTCTACTTCGCTGCGTATCTCAAGGTCGCGGCGGTTCCGTTGCTGCACCTGGAACGAGAAGGGAAGCAGGTCACCTTTGTCTTCGAAGGGCAAGGCGGTCCGGCGATGCGGTCCCTCAAAGACCAATACTTCTCTGATAGAGCGAAGGTGCCTGCTCTGTCCTACGCCCAGACCGTGCGCGACCTAAAGCGTCAGATCTACGAGACTCAGTAGAGAAGCTATCATTCGCCTCGGGGCGGAGGTTCTACATGGGCACAGTGTTCACGCAAGGCGAGGAACTGGGGCGCGGCGACCTGGACGTCTTCCTGGAGGACACCCTCGAAAACCCGGCAGCTGCCTACAGCATCTCCTATGCCATCTACTTCGTCGTGCCCGAGACAGGTGCTGAGGTAGTCATTGGCTCGACTGCGCGCACTCCGGTGAATCCTGCTGTGGGTGAGTACTACGCCTCCTTGCAGATCCCGTCTGGGGCTATCCCAGGGTGCTACCGAGTGCGGTGGTTGTTCCGCCAGACGGCCTCCTCTTCCGAAGAAGGCGTCGTGCAAGAGTTCGGGGTTGTCGCAACCAGCTCCCTTGCAGCCGAGAGCATCTACAGCTCTTGTGTCCAGGGGCTCGTCAACAAGATGCGCATCCTGACACGGGATAACAACCCCGACAAGAACTACAAATTCCGCCCGCCTGAGGGAGAGGGTACAGTAGGATGCTACAATCAGGTGTTCGGCTATATCTGGACGGACGAGGAGTTCGCGGAGTACCTGGAGATTGCACTCTGGAAGTGGAACATCCACCCGCCCAACACAGACCAGTACAGCACCATCGACAAGGTCTGCTCTGGTAAGCCCTCCTGGCAGGCTGCCCTCTTGTGGGGAGCGCTGGTCAACGCGGCGCAGGCTCTTGCTTACAACTGGGTCTCTGACGAGTTTGACTATTCAATCGGCGGGATCTCGCTGAACATCGATAAGTCCTCGAAGTACATGGACCTGAAGCGCAACGCCGAAGAGCAGTGGGACAAGATGACCGAGGCGAAGCAGCGCACCGAGAAGTACATGCGCGGTCTGGCACAGCCTCGCTTCGGCCGAGGGGTTCGTAGCTCCTTCGGTCCACACGTTGGACGTGGTGTGCTCAGCCCCAGGAATTTCACATAGTTTTCTGATGGGTGTGGGGGGCAGGGGTCTGGCCCAGGAGATTCTAATCCAGGCCCAGGACTTGTCCTTGCTACTCACGTAGGGTTCGTGAGCAGTAGCGGGGTTCGCCTCTGGGTTCCGAGCGGTAGTTCCCTTGCACAACAGTGAGGATCTACATGCTGAAAGTGAGACAGGGTGGCGACGACCGTCTGGCGAAGCCGGGCACGAGCAACCAGACCGGCAACTCCGCCCCCAAGTATCCCTGGTCCTCTTCGCCCATCGGCAAGACGGCTCGGGTTGCATGCCTCCTGTCCGCCTATTCCCTGGGCTGGGCCGACGAGCACATGGCCTCTGCGCACGCCTTCCCTACCCAGAAGGAACTGGCGACGGTGTTCAACAGACTCTTTCCCGAGTTCGGCCCGCACTTCAACGAAGTGCGGCGTCGGAAGGCGGAAGCCTCGGACTACGACGGGGCCTTGAAGGACTTCTCGTCCTCACACCCGCACAATCGTCTCCGATACTGCTTCGCGAAGCCGGGCAGCAAGAAGGCGGGTTCCGAGCGAGACCGCAGCTACGGGTTCTCGGACGAGCACCCCAAGTCCACGGCGCAGCGAGGACCGAGCGGTCTGGGCGAGGTCTGGGAACGCTGCTCGGTTGAGATCGAGCGGCGCATCCGGGACGGCGAGACGATCACCCTGGCCGAAGCTGAGGCCTGGGGGAGTGCCGCCCAGGAGCCGGGAACCCTGGACATGTTCAGCGCATAGTGCTCCTGGACCCCGCCCTCTTCTGCGCAGCCCTATCCGAGCGTCTCCGCCTGACGGGCTACCTGTCCGTGGAGGTCTTCGAGGGTGCCGTGAAGGGTTTCCGGGGAAAGAACGAGATCTTCATCCACGTCTGGGAGGAAGGCGCGATGTCAGTCGTCTTCGCCGAGAAGTCGGACCAGGGCCTGCACCTCAACTACTGGACGGTCCGAGGGACAGAGCCCGAAGACCCCATCACTGCCATGTGGGACCGCTTCTGGGAATGCGAGCAGGAGAACATCCCCCTGGGGCGACTGTTGTGGATGCACGGATCCACCTTGAAGAGGTCCCCGACGGAGGGCCCTTCCCCCGTGGTGCCCGAAGAGGAACAGGACGTGTTCTCGATCTTCGGGCCGTGACGGATGCCCTACGTCAAACCCTCTGGAGAATCCCACATGCCTGATACAATGACTGCTTTCGAACCTCTGCGGGCCGCGCCTGCGATTCTCGAAGCCCTGGCTTTGGACAACGAGCTGAACGCAGACTACCTCGTCCGGACCTACGATCGCCCTCTGGCGGACGCCCTGGAGGAGATGGTTCGAGGAGGCTTCGTTTTCGACGAAGACGCTGTCGAAGTTCTCGGAGCCGGAGGCGGGGAGCAGTTTGGGGAGGACTACGGAAAGGTCGAGGGATTCAAGGCTGTGGACCGTCTTCTTGAGAAAGCCTTCGCGGACCCCAGGGCTGCTCTGTAGCCTCTATCTCTTATCTCTTCCACCAGTCGGGGTCTTCCAGGACTGCGTCGGGGAACAACTCGAAGAGATCGTCCGGGATGCTGCCCATGGCCTCTTCCCGGAACCACTCCCCCTTCTGACCTCGGTTGCGGTACTGGCGGAGAGTTTGGTGTACCTGGCGTTCCCGACAGCCCTGGCCCGCTGCTACCAGGAGCACCTTGAGCTTGTGCGGAGCGCCTGTCTGCAGCTCAGCAAGACGGCGCTCTACGTCGGAGGACCGGCCCACCTTGAGGTCTCCTGTGACAGCCATCTGCAGTATGTAGAGATCCCGAGGCACTCTCAGGCTCTACCCGCTGGGTGATGCCTACAGACCCCGAGCACCTTCTACGAGGTGACCCAGGCTGACGAAGTCGTCCGAGTCCAGCCACTTCCGCAGCACGCCGTCCTTGTACAGGAACTTCCGAGTGTAGGAAGCACCCTTGGCACCCTTCAGAGCGCGGAGAGCCTTGCGGACCTCCGTGGTCGTGACATCCGTCAGGGCCGTGTACGAGCTGGTGTTGAGGATGTTGGTCCAGAAGGCCAATTTCTCGGAGTAGGGCACGGTAGCTCCAGGAGGGGGACGCTTTAGTTACGTCCGGGGGCGTCTACGGGAACCCCTTAGCCGGGGTAGGATTCTTGTATGGAACGACGTACCTTCCTCTCGCTCTCCGCTTGCGCCACCGTTGCGGCGCTGCTCCCCGCCACTGCTGAAGCCAGCGGGCCGATGCGTACCGTGGAGGTCTTCAAGGACTCCCGGTTCCAGGCGATCCCGTGGCGGGAGCTCAAGAAGGGGATGGTCTTCCGTCTGAGGGAGCCCACAGGCGAGATCGCAGATGAGGGCACCGACCACGAATGCGCCCTGGCTACGGAGGACGTCTCCGAAGAGGCAGCGCCGGTGTTCTGGGGGGTGAAGGCCCAGCCCTTTACCAAGGTGTCGGCGGACCACGACCTTCCGGTGAGAATCCTCCTGTCCCGCCACGGTAAGCCTCTGGGCTTCGTGGTGGAGTTCGACATGACAGTCAACGGTGCCTGGCAGCGCCGCCCTGACGGAGACATCCGCTACGCTCGCTTTGATACGGTCGAAGTGGAGTTCCTGGGCAGTCCGACAGGGGTCTGAACCCAGGTATCGGGAGCGTGTTCGCGAGGGTCAGAGGGCCAATACGTCCCCTATTGGAGCTTCAACCTCTAAGGGAGAACGCGATGAGGCTAAGGAAGATCCTTGCAGCTGAGGGGCTGATCGCAACAGGCCCCTCTCAAGATGAGTCTGCTCGTCGGACCGAAGCCGTGGAAGACTTCATCAAGAGCCTCCGCGTCTCCGGAGCCTCTAAGAAGGTCACTCAGGGGAGGATCTACGACATCCATGAGAACGTGCAGTTTGATAAGGGAGACGCCCGAGTCGAGCTGGAGTTGTCTTGGTCTTCGAGGTGGGACAAGCCTCAGGTGAGGGGCAAAGGCTACACTCCGAAGGTCCAGGGGGGAGCCCACAAGCCCGTCTGGAAAGTCGAGGACGCGCTCAAACTCTTGGACTTTGATTCGGGCAAGGTGTCCCGCGTGGTGGGGGGAGTTCTGGACGAGATCCTCGCGAAATACGCTCCGAAGGATCCCACAGAACTCAAGCGAGCCTCGAAGTTCTTGAAGACCCCGCCAGGCTGGTCCCGGACCGAGGGGTGGGGCTCCGTGGGGCCCTTCAAGCAACAATGGGACAAGGACCCCGAGACCTACTGGGTCAGCATCCTCTCCCCTGAGGAGAACATCCGCATCGCAGCGAACCTTAGCTTCGGCAACAATGGGATCGAAGCTGCCGGACACACCGACTTCAAGACGGGGACGGGATGGATGTCCTTTAGTCGTCGAGGTATCGACGACTCCTTCTACGTGGGGGAGTACGGGGACGTCAAGGACCTCGCCCAGATCAACGGACTGGTCGCGAAGCAGGTTCAGAAGGCTCTCAAGAGGATCGATTCCTACCAGGGTGCCGCGACGGTAGCTCTCGGGCAGGGGGCTGGTACGTTCACCTTGACGCCGAAGCGTCTGGCGGAGGCCAAGAAGACCCTGGCCTCTGGAAAGAGCTTCACCCTCACCCCCGGAGGTTTCGGGACGGGCTACGTGATCTCCACCCGGCGTTTCCGTGGTCGTTATGGCGTGGGCCAAGCACCCCGGGAGACGGCGCAGCTGCTGGGCGTCAGGGCCCTCTACTGGGAAGCCTTCGACCACGATTGATTCAGGGTGTGGTAGGGCTCAACAGGGGTCTGAACCCAGGGGTCGGAGGTAATCTGACTCATGGGAGAAAAGCTCACCCGCATCTACTTCGGCGTCTTCAAGGAAGACATCGGGTTCGAGTGCCCGAGCGAGGACGGCTGGGACGAGTGGTTCCATTCCCTCCCAGAGGCGGAACCGATTGGATCCTACGGCAAGGGTCTCCGTGGAGCCCGCTTCGGCACCTCATACGAGAGCGGACCTGCCTGGATGGGCTTTCAGATCCTCGAGATGGAGTACGGCGACACTTGGGTCCCCGAACCGGGCACAGGCGCCCAGGCCGCGTGGACGCGCCTTCGTCAGATCGCCCTGGAGAGATCGCCCTGGAGCACGAGACGCATCTGCCCGAGGGCCACCTCATCATCGCACACGACGAGTGAATGCGCCAGAGCTACATCACATAGATGACATAGATGATGGCCGCAACCATCAAGGCTTTCTCGGCTTTGCTCATCTTAGGTGACTCTTGAGGAGCTTTGTCACTCTGCCTTCTCTCGGGCCATTTGGGCCAGGGTGAAGATGACGACCATGCCCCGGTAGCTGAGCTGAGCCCCGCCCTCGCGGACGTTGATCAGGCCCTTCTCCCTGAGAGACGAGGTGCCCCGACCCAGAGTCAGGTAGCGCCCCTCGTTGGGGATGTAGTAGCCCTCGTAGAGCTTGATGAGAAGAGCCACCTGCTTGGGCGTGACTTCCACGGACCCGAGCTCAGCGGTGACGCTCTTGGCGGGGATAGGCAGGGACATGTCGTTCCTCGGTTTGAATGGGAAGCCGGTTTAGCCGTAGAGTTCTTCGTAGCTGTAGCCGTCGCGAGGATCGCTGTCCGGCGCGTGGGGCTTGGTACGAGCAGACCAAGCCTTGAACTGGCGGGAGGTCATGTCCTCGTCGCACAGGCCGTCCGCCGCCTCTTCCCACTCGGCCATCTCGTAGTGGTACTCGTCCCAGGCCGCTCGGTGTTCCATCGAGCACCACGGGCAGAGCTTGGGGCTGAGGACGGTGCGAGGGCCCCAACCAGACTTGTCGATGCAGCTGAGACCTTCAGACTCCCAGCAACCAGGATCCAGGAGACAGGTCAGGTCCTCGTCGGATCGGGGGTCGCCGTAGTCAGGATCGTAGTCGTCGTAGTCGAGATCGCACATGGCTTTCGCCTCCACTACAGTTACGTCTTCCGACCTGAGTAGGAAACCTACATTTGCCAGTCGTGGTAGGACTGGTCCTCGTAATCGTGAAGGTCTGAAAGCCGTCCGAGACGGATGCGGTCGTACGCCTTCTTCCAACGGTGCTTCACGATTCGAGGAGCTGCCCGGAATGCGTACAGGAATCGGTTCTCATCGTCGTCCCCGGGCAACCCGGTCCGGCTGAGTTTTTCCAGCCGATCGTGGGCCTCAATCTCAGCCGGGGGAACCGCTGTGAGGGTGTCCTCTCGGACGACCGTCAGCTGGTCTTCTCCGGGAGGGTAGGAGTAATCTGCCCCCTGAACGATCAGGGTCCAACGGACGACGACACGATCTCGGCCGTCGCTCTTGAGCGATTCCGGGATGAGCACCCCGACCTCGCCTTCTCTGTACCACGCGGTTCTCCCAAGGAGAGCAGTGCTCTCTCCGTTGAACCTGCGCACGCGGTCACCAACCGCGAATCGTCTGGTGTCGTTCGTACTTGCTCCGTGCTAAGACTTCAGGTCCGCGAGAGACCCGAAGGGGTTGAAGGTGAGATGGTCCGAACCCGCCGCAGCGGCGTCCGCCGCGTCAGCGAGGTCATCGCGGACCGCCTTCATCTCCGGCGACTCCGCGTCGCGGTAGAGGGCGTCCACCATGGCGTTGATCTCTGCAGCCGAGAGACCTTCGAAGGAGACCCAACGAGGCCGGATGCCGTGGTTCTCCTTGTACACGTCGGAGTAGACCTGCATCGCCATGGAGCGCTCGTACTCCTCAACCGTGTGGATGCCCCGAGAGGCCCAGAAGCTCTCGTCCTCAACGAGAAGGCCAGCCCCACGGTTGGAGGGGTCCTCGGCGACCCAGGCGAGGGTGGCAGCGTTGAGGGCGGCGATGTGGGCAGTGAGTTCAGACATGGTAGCGGTTCCTCGGCTATGTTACGTCGCCGCCCGCCCGAGGGAAGCCCTGTTAGTTCCCCTTCAGTAGCTCCTGTAGGATGTCGAACGCCTTCTTCTTAGGCTCGTCCGACTCAGCCAGCCAGGTCTTCACAGGGCCCTCGGGGTTCTCTTCGATCTTGGTTGTCTCGACCACCAAGCTCTTGCCCCAACCGGCCTTCACCAACTGCTTGCGCAGGGCGGTCAGGTCTTCCAGGTAGAACTCCTTCGGGGTCGTAGCCTCGGTCTTCTTCCGAGTGGCACTACGCTCCTCAAGCTTCTTGGTGAGGTCCGCGTACTTCTCCTGGGTGAGCGAGTAGATGGGCATTGTCAGCAGGTAGTCGTACTTGCCGTCCTGGTTCTGGATACCCATGGCCTCGATCTGCGCGACGATTTCCTTCTTGGGGGCGTTGGCCAGCTTGACCTTCCCGTCGATGACCCCCCGGATGAACCGGGTCCGGCCCTCCAGAACCGAGATCTCTCTGTCCAGGCCTGCGAGCAGGTGGACCTTTCGCTTGGCATAGTAGCCCAGCCGGAACTCGGTGAAGTACAGCACCAGGTCCGTGGGGGACTCGAAGATCTTCAGCTTCCCTTCTTCATCCAGGGTGGTGATGTTCTCCGTGACCGTCTCGGTCATCTTGAGCAGTTGGCCCAGCTTGTCGGAGTCCATCAGGTTGCCCAGAGCGGCCCGCGTGAACTTCAGGGTGTAGCGGACCCGGTCCGAAGAGGAGTCCTCGTACGAGCGGATGACCCCTTCCTCCGACAACTTCTCGAGCAGGGTCTCATACTTCTCGTAGGTGAACGAGGGCGGGACCTCGGTGATCTCGACCGTGGTGGTGTTCTTGACGGTGTATGCCCCGTGGAACTCCCAGCTGCGCCCGTTGTTTCGGTCCTGCTCCTTGACCTCGCCGTAGAACCCGTTGATCCAAGGAGTGAGAGGGGTGTCGCAGGTCCCCTTCTTCAGGATCTCGGTGACGGCGTCGATGAGGGTGAGGGGGTGGCGGTTGAGGATGTTCGTGGCGAACCCGACTGCGATCCCGGAGCCCCCGTTCAGTAGCACCGTGGGAATCACGGGCAGGAAGAACTTGGGCTCAATCTGCTCGCCCTCTTCCTCCTGCGCGGTGGTGAGACCGAAGTCCTTGTACAGCAGTCGGAAGTTGTCGTTGAACCGCACACCCACGTAGCGGGGCGCACCCGCCTTGGGGCTCCGCAGAGAGCCGAACTGACCCACCCCCTGGAAGATGGGCATGCCGTTCTTGAAGTCCTGGGTCATCCCGATGATGGTGTCGTCCAGAGACCCGTGGTGGTAGAAGGCGAGGGCAGCTGCCTGTCCTCCCAGCTGGAACACCTTGAGCGGCTTCTCCTTGCCTGTCTTCCAGAGCAGGTTCGCCGCGTAGGCAATCTTGCGCTGGGAGGGCTTGAACCCGTCGACCAGAGAAGGAATCGCACGATGCCCCACCGTGTACAAGGCATAGGCCCGATACTCGGTGTCAAAGAAATCCTCGACTGTACGCTCAGCTACTGACATCGTCGGCCTCGTCTTCCTGAAGGATCTTCAGCTTGCGACCCTGGGCGTCGCCCTCAAACCAGGTGTTCAGGACACCTCGGAGATCTGCGCCAGGGGTGATTGCGAACATTCGCGGGTTCTGGATGATCTCCAGGTACTCCGCATCTTCGAGCGCGGCGAGTCCCTTCTTGTAGGAGATGTCCCACTTTGGCAGGTCGTTCCGCCCCTCCAGCCACTTCTCGAAGTCCTGGGGCGTGTAGAAGCTGTGCTTCTTCGCACCCTTAGACACGACCACAAGGGGGGTCATCACCCGGAAAATCCGCTTCTGCTCAAAGAGTTCCGGCCAGTAGCGCCCGAAGAAGTTGAGCAGGAGGCCGGTGATGGAGTCGCCGTCAGGGTCGGCGTCGGCGTAGATGAGGATCTTGCCGTAGCGCAGGTCCTTCGGTTCCTCCCCCAGCTTGAGACCTGTGGCTGTAAGCAGGCTCTTGATTTCCTTGTTCAGGATGATGCGCGTCGGGGGCAGACCCGCCACGTTGAGGACCTTGCCTCGGAGCGGGAAGGCTCCCTGGAACTGGGGGTCTCGGTACTTGCGGAAGGCGCTGGAGGCACTGTCCCCCTCGAACAAGGCAAGGGAGCAGCGTTGCCGCCCCTTCTTCGCCTTGGCATCGATGAGCTTGAGGACCTTCTCCTTGTCCAGGGCTCGGTTCAGGTCCCGAAGCTCCTTCCTCTCAGCCGCCAGTTCCTTTTGCTGAGCCCAGTCCAGAATGCGCTGTAGCACTTCGGACTTCAGGACCGCCTTGAGCATGTCCTCGCTGGCCGAGAACCGAGACCCGAAGGCACGGGGCGACGTAATCAGCTTCTCCTTGGTCTGGGAGGAGAACGCCGGGTTGACGATGTCGGACTGGACGAACACCCGAAGGTGGTTACGGATTTCCGACGGCTTGAGGTCGATCTTGTGCTTCTTGTTGATTCGCTCGCGCAGCCAGTTCACCACCTGGTCGATGACTTGGTCTACGTGCGTGCCCCCGTCCCGGGTCATCACGGAGTTCACGAACGAGATCTGTTCGAAGGATCCGGACGAGGGAGAGATGCCGACCTTCCACCGCTTCGCCTCTTCGTAGATGAGGTCGTCGGTGTAGAGGTCGCAGTAGTCCTTGAACTTCGGGAAGTTGTACCGGGTCCCGTTGAAGTAGATCCGAAGCTTGGGGTTGCACGCCGCCAGCTCCACACACCGCATCCGCATGATCTCGACGTGGGTGTCGTCGATCTTCTTCATCCCGAACCGCTTCAGGTCAGGAGTGAAGGTGATCTGGGTCATGCCCCGAGCGGTGGAGGTGGGCAACACCTGGGCATCATCCCGCTCGGTCATGTTCTTCCGGAACTCCTGCTCAAACACATGCTTGCCGTCGCACGTCTTGATCTGGAAGCGTCGGGAGAAGATGTTGGTCAGCGTAGAGCCGACCCCGTTGGTGCCCGCGACCAACCGATCCTCGTCGTCGTTGAAGTTGGAGCCCGCCTTCAGGTTCGAGAAGATCATCTCGGGAACCCATTCGTCGTGCTCCGAATGCTTGACGACAGGGATCCCCCCGTTGTCCCAGACTCGGATGGTTCCGCGCTCCGGGTCAACCACCACCTTAATGGCGTTCAGCTTCTTGTTGCGCCGGTGCTCGTCTACCGAGTTGGAGACCACCTCGTCAAAGAGCTTCAGGAAGGCAGGGTTGTACGTGACCGACCGAGCCTCAAGAAGGTCGTCTTCCACCAATAGGTAGAGCACTTCTTCTCGGGGCTCGGTAGAGCCGACGTACATGCCGGGACGGTGCAGGACATGCTCGATGTCAGTGAGCTTCCTGTACTTCTCTTCGACAGTCTGGGTGGGTGCTGGCACGAGTGGTCCTATCCTTCGGAGTCGGTGTCGGGGTCGTCGTCCTCGTCGATGTCGTCGTCCTCGTCGATGTCGTCGTCGTCGTCGATGTCGTCGTCGTCGTCGATGTCGTCGTCGTCGTCGATGTCGTCCTCGTCGATGTCGTCGTCCTCGTCATCGATGTCGTCGTCCTCGTCGTCCGGGTCAACCTCATCCTCGAGGATGTCGGCCACCTCGATCTCGAACTCGGGGTCGGCCTCAAACTCGGCGGCAGCCGCCTCGTCAGGCTTGGTTCGGTCCGGCTGGTTGATGTTCTTCACGAAGTCGAAGAGCTCCTCGGCGGTGCGCATGATCCGACGGACCGTAGGCAGGTTCACCTTCTTGGGGGCTCGCTCTTCGAACTCGGCAGTAGCTCGTTCGACCTGCTGCTTGTCTTCCCACTGCTTGATCAGCATCTCTCGCACGTCGCTGAGAAGCTTGTACCTGAGTTCAATGTCGTTCACGGGTTCTCCGGGTTGAGGTAGAGAGTTACCGGGTTGGGGAGGCGTAGACCCCCCTAAGCCAGTGCTCTGACGGCGTTTACTGGGCTAAGAGCACCAGGCTTTGATGTACCGCGACGGCGTCACGGGCATAGCGTCTGGCCCTGGGGCCTGCACCGTTGTACCGGCGAAAGGCTCCCCACGCACTCCCCTCAGAACGAAGCAACTGCCTCGCAAGGATGAAAGCCGAGGCGCGCAGGTTGTTCTGCGGAACAAAGAGGTCCTCTTGCCCCGCGACAATCCCCTCGTCCTTCAGACTGCCCAGCCAGAACTTGGGGTGGACCTGGGTCAGTCCGATCTCGCCGGAGCTTCCCACAGCCTGTGGGTTGCAGCTGGACTCCTTCAACACGATGGTGGCCAGAAGAAGAGGGTCAGCGTTGACCTCAGCAGCTGCTTCTTCTACGAGGAGGTCCAGGTCTGGGGGCGCCAGCGGACCGCAGCGCGCCATCCAGGCGGCGGGCACTCTCGGCTCAGGTTCCGGTATGGGCTCAGCGATCTGCTCATGAGCCACGGGGGCTTCCTCCGGGAGTTGTAGTTCGTGGAACACAGCCAGTCCCAGGTAGGTCGCAACCAGACCTTCCGAGAACAGCAGAGCCAGCTTCAGCGTTCGGAGCATAGAGGTTCTCCAGTGCCCCATATCTGCGGGGGCCTGCGCCTCTCTTACGTCCGCTTTTCAAGCGGGAACCGTTGTGTGTCTGAAGGTGGTCCAGTCAGGAGCCTTGAACGGCTGCCAGCCGAAGGTGGTGATTCCTTCGTCTTCCGCTGCCTCCACCCAGTCGAGCATTTCGTTGTCGAACTCGCTCCGGGGGTCAGCGAAGGCGGACTTGGGTCGGTGCTGAGCCTTGTTCTGCATGCGGACGACAGAGATCTTCTCAAGGGGGAGCCCTGTAATGTCGGCCAGGCCTGCTTCGAGGTTCAGAGTCGGGATGAACACTTGAGGCAGAGCTGGAGCCCCGTACACGTGATTGAACATCCAGGAGTACAGTCCCAGACCGCAGGCGAGGAAGTCTTGGCGCAGAGCGGATGCCTGGTTCTCTGGATAGCCCCACACAGGGCCGAACTGGTCTCCAACAGCGTCTTCTGTCGGTTGCGTCCAGGAACGGAGGACCGCCTTGAAGGAGGGGTCTCCCTCACCCCAACGCTTCAACCGTGCGAGCCCGTCGTTTCCTGAAGCAGCGTGCTGGTAGAGAGATGCGTACCACGACCAAGGATCGCGAGCAGTGCCGAAGAGGAGCTTCCCTCCATAGAGAGCCGGATCCACATCCGCCAGGGGGCTGTGTCGCACCGGGCCGCTCTGCTTCAAGTAGCCTGGACACAGTTCCCTCAGCACCCTGTAGACTGAGAACCCTCCTGTCTTAGGCATGTGCCAGTATGCCAGACGCCCCGTTGTGTGCATGCCCATGCCGTGTTCTACCCTGCGGGACAGGGAGGCTTCCCTGCTCTTGTTCTGGACGGAACCTCTCTAAACGACTGGCAGTGTCCTTCGGTATCGAGACTATGCCAGATTTCAGTTAGGAGACAAACCATGAAGCCTTCCGCATCCCGTGTCGCTGAGAGACATGCTGCCAAGTATGGTGTGACCATGCAGGTCGGCGACATCGTAAAGGTCAAGACCTCTCGGATGGGGTGGGTCCAGGCGATCGTGGCTGAGGTCGAGCACAACTACCGTGCCACCAAGTGGCCCTACACGGTCCGAACTGTGACCGACGACGGCCAGGACTTCCGGGGAAAGCGAAAGTCGAACCTCTACGCGGATCCCGGCAACCAGAGGATCATGCAATACGTCGGGCGTAGTCGCAAGAAGAAGATTCTGGATGAGTCCGTTCAAAGGAAGCGGGACAGCGAGAAGGTAAGGCAGGATCGAGCCGACGACGGTGCCGCGCTCCTCCGCTCCTGGGACCTCAAGGAAGGGGACGTCATCTACTACAAGTATCGGAACGGCTCCAAGCACGAGGTGGTTCGCTCCGTCAACTACAGTACGGGCAAGGTCGGGATCGAGCGCTTCTCCGAGTTCCAGAAGGCAGACTACCTGAAGCTTCTCAAGGACCGGAAGGACCGAGCCGACGAGCTGGAGTACCTGTACGGGATTCGGGGTCGTCGTCCCAGCAACCGCAGTGTGCGCTGGCTCCCGGCCAAGGGTATCAAGAAGGTCGTCTCCCGAGCCCGGTGACAATGCGGATCCGAGGAAAGTAGATGGCCCACGACGACGACGCCCTGAAGGTCAGTAGCCTCATCCCGTTCTCGCTGACGCAGAACCCCGCTCCCAACCCGGTGAGTCCTGGCCAGGACTACCTGGATGAAAAGCGAGCCCTCGTCGACTCCATCATGTCGGCGTTCCGGGGTCTCCTCCCGTCGAACTATGTCGCATCCACGAACGGTCCGTGGTACTCCCTTCAGTTCCAGGCCATGGCCGAACAGCTGGCGGACATCCAAATCAACACTGCCGAGATCTACAAGGACTCGGCCTGGGACTTCACCCGCACGGACTTCCTCTGGGAGATGATTGGCAGCTTCGTGTTCCCAGGGGCCACGGACAAGACGGGCATCCCCCAGATCTCGGGGGACCTGAACTACCGGGAGTTCCTCCACAAGATGGTTCTCCTGCTCATGCAGGGGGCCACTAAGGCTTCGCTGGAGGGCGGTCTCGAGGCTCTGGACTCCACCTTCATTGCCACTGTGGTGGAGCGGTATCTGGAGACCCCGCCCCGTGACCCGGACGGGGCGTACACGATTGAGGACCAGTTCGCAATCGATGTGTTCATCGAGACTGCCTCTGGAGGCTTCCCAACGGACCCGTTTGTGACGCAGGACAATGCGGCGCTGGTTCTGGCAGCACTGAAGCCTGCACACGTCCTGTATGCGTACAGCTACCTCTTCAAGGACGCCTTCGCAAAGCTCGCAGACGACGGAGCCGCTCCGAACTCCTGGGACATCGAGCCCTACTACTATGCGGACCTCCGCAAGTGGTGCCTGGGGTCAAAGTCCATCGTGGGGTCGGCGGGCTCCACCCTGACTGACAGGACCCTGTTCTCGGACACCTCCTTCTCGTTTGCTTCAATCCGGGTCGGCGCTGCGCTGCGTGTTCTGGCAGGGGCCAACGCGGGCACATACAGGGTTCTAAGCACACGAGCCCTGTTGAGCGGAGCCTCGGCCACCCCTGTTGCGTACACTGTGTCCTCTGGGGGCTCCGGCACACTCCGGGCCCTCTCCGACAACGTAGTCGAGGATACAACTCGTGACTGGGGGTTGCTCGCGGTTGATACCACAATCACGATCGCCTCGGGCGTCAACGCGGGCACCTACCGTCTGGACACTGTACTGGGGGCAACGGGCGGACCCCTGGGCACCGCAGGCATCAGTGGCGACCAGGTTCGCCTCGCACCGTCGATCTTGAAGCTCGAGCGCAGGATGGCCTCGGTGCTTACAGGTCAGAGCTACGAGGTCGACGTAGACAGACTCGGTGCGAAGGTCCCACAAGCGATTTCAGCCGAAGACGTGTCCGAACAGTTCTACCTTTGAGGGGTTCCCGTGGGAACCTTTCGACGTAAGATGTACGAATAAGGTCCTGTAGCTCAGTTGGTAGAGCAGGGGTGGTTATACATCCCGGGTCGCCAGTTCAAGTCTGGTCGGGACTGCCATCTTTTCCCGAGGGGGTAGGCGAAACTTCATTCGGGTATACTCTCTCAACAACGTAGGCATGACGATGCTGATCTGGAGCACCATAAGATAGGGTCAGGCCCCTTGCGCCTTGCACCCCCCGAGCACGCGGCCCTCCTGGGCGGTGACTGTCGAACGAAAGACACTCACCAACCATTCAGGAGAATCCCATGTCCCGTGCTACCCACCTCAAGATCAAGATCCACACCCTCGCCGACGAGGCTCGCCACATCCGCCGTGAAGAGCGGAAGGCGAAGAGCCGCGAGTTCTACGCCTCCGCCGAGAAGATGACGCGCCGCGCCGACTCCCTCGAGCGGTTCGCCCGCTGGTCGGACGATGACGCGGAGAAGCAGGCTGCCCTCGACGAAGCCGCGAAGCTTCGCCTCCGTGCGAAGAACCACGCCGACTCGGACAAGGCAAACCAGGCTCACCAGGACCGGCTCGAGCTGGCTTCCCACCGTCGCGTCGACGTCCGTTCGCACACTCGGTCTTGCCTCCTGGCTTACGGCTACCTGCGCGGCACCCCGTGCAAGAAGATCGAGGCGAAGCACCGCCCCGACAACGCGCCCGACTGGAAGGAGATCGAGAAGATCATCAAGCGGTTCGGTGGTGACGCCTCTCAGCTCGAAGCCTGGCGCAAGGGCAAGGAGGTGCGCCGTGTCGCAGCGTAGTTGTTCCAGCGGGGGTTGCGCCTCCGACCGCATCTGGGGCCTCATCCGCCCCGACGGCAAGCTCGCCCGCTTCTCCTTCTCTCGCTCGGTCCTGGACTGGGTGAATCAGAAGGGGCTCGGGGGGACTGGGCGCATTGAGCGCTTCAAGTTCCGCACTGGAGACACCCTCCAGCCGGGACAGGAGTCTGCCTCGGGCATCTATGCCATCGTGGCCGAGCAGGGCTCCGTCGGGCGGGTGCTCCGCGTGTGTTATTCCGCTGAGCAGGCTGAGCTGTTCTCCCTGGAGGGGGCTCGCTCCATCGCGGAGTTCTGGATCCTCCCCCAGGAAGAGGCCTCGGCCTGCAACATGAGGATGGCAGCATGAGTACCCCCACGCAGGAGGAGATCCTCCGCATGGCGCGAGCCGCTCACGATCTCGACGAGCTGGCCCGGACCTACTGGCGGGAGCGGTACGACGTGGATCCGGAGTGGCAGGAGCACTTCAGCTACAACCCCTACATCGAGTCCCTCGACATCGACGCGGACACCGAGACCATCGAGATCGTGGCCGAGGCCCGAGCCTGTGGTCGGGGTTGCTGTGGCTACGACAGGCACACCTTCTCCATTCCCCTCAGCTACCTCTGGCTCGATCAGAGCGCCATCCTCGAGGACATGCGCCTGAAGGCCGAGGAGGAGAAGAAGCAGGAGGCCATTCGAGAGAAGAAGGAGGCCGAGCGCCAGGCAGCCTACCGCGAGAAGCAGGAGCGCGAGCAGCTGCGTAAGCTCAGCCGGAAGTACGGAGGTGACTCGTGAGCCAGTCAAACATCCAGTGGGGCTGGCGAGTCCAGTGCGCCGAGGAGGGTTGCGAAGACCACCTCGAGGTCTGGGGTCCGATCAAGGAGCCTCAGGACGACCCGACGACGCCCTGTCTGATCGGCGACACCTACAGCAGGGAGCGTTCTCGGGAGGGCTGGTACTTCTACAGCCACCCCGCGCCCCGACACCAGAGGTTCTACAGGGCGTTCTGCCCGACCCACGCTCAGCAGGTCTGGGAGTGGCGCGAGAACCTGGAGGCATGGCACCAGGCCCGTCGTGGGGTGGGGGCCGAGACCAGCCAGGGAATCCTGGACCGACTCCAGGAGTGGGGTAGAAGCCTCTTCAACAAGAACATGGGGGACCGCATGAAGGGATGGGAGGGTAAGAACCCCAAGCCCACACCTCCCTGGGAGAAGACCGATGTCTGAACCGACCGACTACTACATCGAAGAGAACCGCGTACACGAGCGCAGAAGCGTGCACACCTCCCCGTGTGGCACCTACATCCTCACGGTGGACTCGTACACCACGGAGAAGGGGAGCTGGTCCTACACCAGGGGCCGGGTCTCACACGCAGAGACCGGAGCGGCACTCGCTGACGTGAAGAGGAACTACAGCGGCTTCCCCTTCCTCTGGGTCGAGGACCACCCCTCGGGGCACGACTACCTTCTGTGCGGGGAAGACTACCAGGGCCAGACCTTCATCGAACTGGACACTGCTCGTCGGAGGGATTTCCTACCGGACGAGGCGGCCAAGGGCTTCGGTTTCTGCTGGGCGGACTATGAGCTCATGCCGGACGGGGTCACCCTGAAGGTGGAGGGCTGCTACTGGGCTTGCCCGTACGAGTACAAGTTCTTCGACGTGTCCGATCCGATCGAGAAGGGCTGGCCTGAGCTGGGCCTCCCGGAAGAGGTCGGTGGTCTGGACACCTCAGACCGGACCTCCCTCCACTGGGAAGATGGGATGCTCGTCTGGCGGTCCCACGACTGGCTCTGGAAGGAGTCTGGGTTGAGGCACTCTGAGCGGGAGCTCAAGGAGAGCCGACTGCTCACCGAGGTAAGCAGGCTCAAGCACCAGAAGAGACCGGAGGACGACATCGCCGCAGCTCGAGCCGCGTATGAGGCCCATGACGCTGCCTTCCCTGACCAGGAGGACGCTCCCGAGAAGTGGGAGCAGATCACCGACCACGAGATCCGCTTCAAGAACGAGAACGGGACGCTGGTTCTGGTCGGGGAGATCAAGTCAGAGTTCCAGCTGGCCGCAGAGAAGCGGTACGCCGAATACCAGGCGAAGTCCAAGGCGCAGAGACTCCTGTGGATGAAGGAGTGCCCGGTGTTCCAGCACCTGGTGGTCATGCTGGGCGGGGACGCTATCTCCCGGCTGGTGCGGTTCAGCTACCCCTCGATGGTCATGAGGTGGGACGGGGATCCGAACCCTGCTTCCTTCCGGGTCTCAGGCCAGGAGTATGACCCAGACAAGTCCTCTGATCGCTCAGTGACCCTCAGCTGGGGGGTGGTCGCGGGCCCCATCCGGCTTGAGCCGTGGGTCCGAGGCAAGGGGATCCTCACTAAGGTGGAGTTTCCCCGCACTGTCGAGGGCTTGCACGAAGCATGGCAGGCAGGCCGGGACCACCTGGGGCAGGAGTAGCCTTCGCTACAGGCTCGCTGCCGTCTCGGGCGCGGCCTGGGCTACGGGCGCGGCCTGGCTGTCTCGAGCCATAGAGCACAAGCTCGCCAGGTACTCAATACACTTCGCCTTACCCCAGGCGTGGATCAGGATGACTTCGGCCTCGTCGCGCCAGTCGTGGTAGCCTCCCTCCCGTTCTCGGATGAGACCGTCTGGGTGCTGCCTCACCAGACCTTCCCTGACGTGTTCCAGAAGCTCGGGGCTTTCGTCTTTGAAGGAGGTCAAGTATTCGTCAATGGTCCGGGTCGTGAACGGTCCGTGGGCTTCGTAGGTGGTCTTGTCTACGAATGCCTTCTCTCGGATGTCGCCCGTGGGGACCAGGTTCGGGAACTCCACCCGGATGGAGACAACCCGCCTCCGCCACCCCACGGTGAACATTGCGCCGTGGTAGGTGAACTGGTGCCACGGGGCTCGCCCACGGTACTGGTTCTCAACATCCTCCGGGTCTGGGAGGGGCTCTCCAAGCTCCGCTTCGACGCCCCACCACACTTCCCGGAAGAAGTCCCGATCTGAGACTACTGCAGGGTGCTCAGGCACCGGAAGGGTCTGGGAGAAATCGGGGTCGACTTGTTCCCAGACATCCCCGTTGAGGTAGGTGACCAAGACGCCAGGGATGTTCGGCAGACCGGGCGGGTACAGGGGGGTGGCGAGTTCCTTCGGGAAGGGGACATAGGTCCCCGTTCGCCGGACAGTGTTCGGGCCTCCGAAGAAGTCGTCCAGCAACGCTTGCGCCTCGGGGGGGCTGTCGTAGTAGCTGATGGTCGTGTCGGTAAAGGCAGAGTGACCCGGACGGTCGGGGTGTTCCCAGCCCTTCATCTCAGGGAACCGAACGTAGAAGACCTCCGCAAGCCATTGGGCCCATTCCGCGTCCTCGTGCGCCTTGATGCGAGATTCGCGATCCGCCCAGGCAACGACCAGACTCTTGTTGACCCAGTCGACCCAGGATTCGGGGAACAGCCAGATCTTCTCCTTGCCCACGCCTCTGGTCTTCAGACCGGCTCGTTGGATGAAGCCGTAGATGCGACCCGCCCGCTGGGAGAGGCCCTGTACGAGGCAGTTGCACCCTTCACACTTGTACGAGGACTGGCTGAACGCGCCCCCGTAGGTCCCGCCTTGGGAGGTGTAGTTGCCGCTGTCGCAGAAGGGGCACAGAGGTATGTTGTTCACGTTTGCCCCAGAAGCTTCTGTAGTTGGGAGGCTCCCTCCGGGGAGAGCTTCAAAATCAGGGTTCCTGCGTCAGAGAAAGCAGCCCAGTCACCGTCCGGGTCTTTCGAGACCGTTCGGATGTCACACAGGGGGTGGGCCATGTGCTCCAGGGGGTGGGCCGCGCCGCGACGCGGGTTCTCGCGGGATGCCTGGCCCACCACATTGCCGTCTTTGTCCAGGATTTCGACTTCCCAGACGTTCACCCAGATCGCGTCCTCGGAACTCTCTGCGCCTCGGCGGTTCAACCCGATGCGCTCATCCTGAGCCCAGAAGACCTTGCCCTCAATCCCGGATTCCAGGATGCGGACCCAGTCGTCCTTCTTAGGGAAGGTGCTCTTCCACTCGTTTTCTTCGGCGCGGATCTTTTCCCGAAGAGCGCGCCACCCGCCCTCGGGGGTTTCGCCAGGCAGCACGCCGGGGACTACAGCCTCCACATAGGATGTATCCAGCCAGTGGGGAGGGCCCTGGCCATCCTTGATCCCTACCCGAGGCCCCCAGTCGCCAGGGCCCTCCCAAATCACTACTCCCTGGGTCCCCTTGGGGACTTTGCGCCCCCGGACTACGACCACTCGGATGCCCTTTGAAATCTTCTTGAGGTCGGCTTCAGCGAGGCGTTCTGCCTCCTCTTCCGCGAACCTTTCTGCTGCGATGCGGGCTGCCTCAGCAGCCTCCGCTTGCTTCAGGTCCCACGCTGCCTGGATCTTCGGGTCGATGTCGATAGTCGAGGTGCCGGTGCGACTGTTGAGCTCGAACCCGTAGTGCAGCGCGAGAGGCTCAGGCTTTTCAGTTTCTGGGTTCCAGACGTTGACCAGCGTCACCCTGGCCCAGACGTCAGACATCACGCGTTGCTCGCGGGTGTACGGGAGGCCCATCACCAGGCCGACGTGGGTTTCCCCGTCGTCCACCCAGGTATCTGGAGCACCCTCCACACCTGCAACAAGCTTGACCCACGTGACGGACATAGTTCCCTCACCTACCTTACGTCGGTCGGAAGTTCCGGGAACCCCTCCGGTAGATCAGCTATGTGCACGAGGGTGCGGAGGTTAGATGGGATGCTCATGCAGAAAGAAGGCCCGACCCCAGGTTGCTCGTTCAACACCCCAGAAGACCCCGAGACCGGGCACGTCCCCGGTGCACTCCCTATCCACCGAAGCCTCGAAAGGGCCAGCTGATGTTCAGCGGACTCCTGCCCACCAGCGACTCCGCGTGGGACGTCGGGTACGACTATGACGCTGACCGCGTTGAGCAACGCTGAGGCAGTGGAGACGTAGATGGCCATCCGAGACAAGTATTTCCCGGGGACGGCAGTCTCGCGATACCTCGTTCCCGGCGAGCGTTCGTGGGACGAGGCGGTCTATCAAAGCGGGAAGCCTGTCCTTGACTCTGAGCTGAACCTTTCGCAAGAGGTCAGCAAAGAGATCCGTCGTCTGATCCAGGACCACCAGCTCCCCTCGGGGTGGCTCAGGGGACAGATCCCCCTGGTGAACAACGACTTCTCTGCTTCGGCTACCGTCAACACCTTCGTGATGAAGAAGCGGGTGGCTCTGGTTTCGAACATGCCCGTGGTGGTCGAGTACACCTCGACTACTACCGCTGGGCAGTGCGACATCACTCTCGACGCGGCTCCAGTGTTCGGGGGATCCCCTCCCGACGTCAAGCGGACCGACTTCGTCTTTCTCGAGGTCTGGCGTTGCGTAGTGTCTACCAGCCCCAGGGCTTCTGCCACCACTGAGATAATCACGAACGCAAACGTGACTGCCGGCGACATCATCACCATCAACGGCACTCCCCTCACGGCTGTCTCTCCAGGACCGGCTGTAGCCGATGAGTTCGTGATCGGGGCGAACGGCAATGCGACCGCCGCTGCTATCGCGGCGGCCATCAACCTGGGCACCAACAGCTTCACGAGCATCTGCACCGCTGCCGTGGATGTTTCGAACTCCGCGCTGGTGAACCTCAAGGCTGCGGACGCCCTGGCCGGGGTCGCGGGCAACGCAATCACGCTGACCCTCACTCTGGGCACGGGTGGTTGCATCCAGGTCAACGGGGGCGCAGGGCCGACTACCTTCTCGGGAGGTTCGGACACAGGGAACAAGCCGACCCAGGCAACACTGTACCGCCACGGAAACGTGCAAGCCCCTGCCGGAGTGAACCTCGCCGACGACATCGCGGACCCCACCATCGGCACGGAGTCCACCAAGCGGGTCCAGGTCCAGTATCGGATTCGCACCACGGGCCAGTCGGAGGCGGTGAACTTCAAGACGCAAGACGGGTTCTCCAACTCGAACGTCACTGCTCAGGGAGTGCAGAGCGCTGCTGTGGCAGGCTACCCCTTTGTAAAGGCGGACGGCGCGACGGTTCTAAGCAACTCCAGCGCGGTGGCATACGACACGGTAGACGCCGGGCTCTGGATTGCAGGAGACGGGAGCTCCACGGCGGCAACGGCCCTGGGCACAGTGGACGGCTACGTCTACGCCATCCCGATTGCCTTCGCTTTCCGTCGCAACGACTCGTACAACAGCGGCGCTGGCGCGGGCTGGAGTCCTCTGACCAACACCAACGGCGCACTTCCGCAGACCCACGGGGGGTTCACTAACCCTCTGGTCGGAGCGATCCCGGCGAATACCTCCGACCGACCGGACGGACGATACCACGACCAGATCCTCGTGGCGGATCTTCTGGACCTTCGGCGTCAGGTGTCTCCCGGCGGAATCGACATGAAGGCCGAGCTTGAGCGTCAGATGACCGCGCTCATGGACGGGAACTTCGCCACCTGGGCTCTTGACGCATCAGACAAGAACCAGCTCGGCGGCGGAACCGGAGACGTGGGAACCCAGTTCCTGGTCTGTAATGAGATCGGCCGGTCCGGGTCCAAGGGGGGCACGCCGCCCACCAGCGGGTCTACGAACCGAGGGGACCAGATCGGCGACTTCGATCACGTTCGTCGTCGGTTCGCTGACTGGCCTGTGGTCGAACGGCGCATCTTCCCCATCCTGCCCACGGACTTGATCGGCGCGCAGCCTGGCAAGTACGTGACCAAGTCCACCGGAGGCTACACCACCTGGGAAGCCGGGGATGTCATCAGCATTGACCTGGACGCTCTGGATGCCACCGGTCTCGGAGGATGGGCCAACGCTCCCTCCGGCACGCCCACGGGCGGGGGCGGGGTCTCGAACTTGTGGCCTCTGGGCACCAAGGTGACAGATGTCCTGCGCGTCATCCACGACGACGGCAACTACTCCGGATCCGTGAGCAAGACGTGCCAGATCGACAAGGTGGAGGGGATTGGCACCCCTCTTGTAGAGATCACTCTCGGGCGAAACAACGTCCAGGCCACCGGGGGCATCTCTGTCGCTGCCTATGACCTGGTGGGAGTGGCTGCCGCTGGGGACAACAACTCTCCCCGACGCATCTTCATCGAGCTCGAGATCACCTACCCTGCGGGGTCGGGCACCACAGACACTCCGAGCGTGGAGGTAGTCCCGGCTGCAGCAGTGTACGGGAACGGACCCGTGCTCGAAAACGACACAGCACAGCGACCGGACGACTGGGAGGTTTTGCTCCAGCCTCAGATCCGAACTGGATTCCGAGAGCTCGGCGTGGAGTATGCCGCCAATGATGGTTCTGGTGCGGGTTCGGGCACTCCCATCACCGAAACTGTGGTGAGTGACTCTCCTTTGCTGGTGACTCTCCCTCGACGCATCTACGGGTCGGCGACTACCACAGTGACGGTCACCGATACAGTGAGCACGCTTACTCGCCCAGTGAACACCGCTGCTACGACCTACGGGTCCAGTCAGAGGTTGCTGGTGGTGCAGGGTGGGTCTCCGTTCTCCGGAGCGGGTCAGACCCTGGTGAGCATTGACTACTTCGCTCAGGACCCCTTGCCCAACTGGGGTGCAGTGGGTTACCAGATTGCCTGCTACTACCGCACCGACGCCCCGCAGACTCTGGGTGTGCAAGCGGGAGCCCCCGGCACAGTGCCGCTGCCCTCGACTTTGACCGTCAAGCCCTTGGTGATGTCCAGGGAGCTCTGGACCGGTACCATGAGCGCGGGAAGCGTGGACGCACCCTTCCCGTACACCAACCCTCTGGATCAGATTGCCGTGAACGGCGACCTGAGCACTTCACCCTTCACAGCCGAATGGGTCATTGCAGGAAGCGCCCGGATTTCAGTCGGGGACTTCTCCGCCGCTACTGGCCTGTTGAGTTTGCACCAGATGGTTCCGGCTCATGGAAACCAGGACTTCGCCTTCTCAAGCCTGGACGTGGATTCAGAGTTTCGGGTCGCATACAAGGTGTCGGACACGAGCACGTATCGCCCCACGGCGATGGCCCAGCCTCTCTCGGGAGTGTCCGCGCACAAGGTGTGGTTCCCCTTCCTGGCTCGCGCTTCTGCGGACACTGTCCTGTACCGAAAGGATGAGGTCCTCCTGGTAGTGGTGAGCCGCTTCGCTATTCTGGACGCCGACAACACGGTGCGGTTCGTAGATACGAGCAACGACACTTGCGCAGCTGTCTACCGCACCCGTGGCATCCTTCTTCTGGCTTCGGAGTGATCCCCCATGCCTCGTAATGTAGATCCGGCAGGCATCACGGTCGGAGTGGGCGCTGCAGCCCCGAAGTCGGTCGACGACACAGCACTCCGAAACCCGGACCGGGACACCCTTTCTCTCAAGGCACACGTCAAGGATCCCTCCCAGGCCCACATGGCGGTGGCGATTCGTATCACGGACGCCGCCAACTACTTCACAGCGGACGAGGTGGAGGGAGCACTCCAGGAACTCGGAGGCGGTCTTTCCGCCGGTCGGACCAACGGCGTGGTTTCCGGTGGTACCTGGACTTCGATGGGCAACGTCCTCACGATGGATGCCACTCAGGTCATCATCGGCGCCAGCCTGGTCACGGTGACTGGCTTGACCATCGCTTTGGCTGACGGGACACGCTGGGTCTACGTAGATCCAGCAACTGGGAACCTGGCTTCGAGCGGAAGCCCTCCAGCCCTCGCAGGCGAGCCAGTCCTGATCAGCCGGGTAGTGGCAGTCGCTGGAACTATCAACACGGGGACCAGTCAGGACGCTCGGTTCTTCGTGCCGCAGCTGGACCGGAAGTGCCCCCTCACGCTTCGTAACTCCGACGCCGCGACCAACGCCAACGCCGAGGGTTGCTTTATGACTCTGGAGGCAGCCTTGCTGTACCTCCAGACCTACAGCCCTGCCAACGCCTCGCAGGCGGAGACCCAGACCATTGTGGTCCGGGGGAACATCACCATCGCGGCCACGGCCACTATCCCCATTGACGGCATCCGATTCGTCGGAGACGGGAAGGACTCTGCCTTCGTCACCGGGGCTACGCTGGCGCCGATGTTCAACCTGGCGGGTCGAACGGGAACTCAGTTCCACAAGATCACATTCCAGTGTGAGCACACAGGATCCACAGCCCTTGAGGGTAGCGCAGCCACTGTGCGCGACCTTCAGGTAGAGGACTGCGTCTTCACCGGGGGAGCCCAGGAGTGGGTCACAGCCATCAACCTCTCTTGGGCGAGTGGATACAACCGAGCCACCATCAAGAACACGTCCGTGGACGCCACAGGGGTGGGCATCTTCATCGACCGTCCCCAGGACACGGTCCTCTACGGGGTGGTGTGCACCGAGCAGGGCACTGCGGGGACTTACGGAATCCGACTGAACGCATCGGGACCCTTTGCCGGAGAGGGCGACACCCACATTGTGAACTCCCGCGTTTCAGGGTTCGCCGAAGGTGTTGTCGTGGCGGGGGACGGTTGCTCCGTCCGAGGCTCCACGCTGCAGGGTGCGGATGTCGCTCTGACCAGTCTGGGCGGCCAGGTGAAGGTCGTAGGGTGCACAATCCTCGTGGACGCCACTACGGGCACAACAGGGATTCGGACCTCTGGCTCCACGCTGGTCTCAGATTGCTACATCACATGCAACCGGAGCTCTTGGTCGGGAGAGGTCCCCGTCGGGGTCGACTTCCTGGCCGGAACGGTCCCGTCTCACGTCTCCAACTGCGTCATCCTCGGTTTCGTGAACGGAGCGAGCGGGAACGGGGTCGCCTTCCCTGCTCAGATGGGGTTCTCTTCTGTCAAGGGAAGCACCATCCAGAACTGCGGCATCGGGGTGGCTGTTGCCGCAGGCAGCCAGGCAATGGTTGTCTCGGGCAACATCTTTGAGAACACAGGAAAGGGTGTTCAGGTCCTGGGTCTGACAGGAGCCACGACCTTCACCCACGACATCGTCGTGTCCGGCAACTCTTTCAAGAGTTGCGTTACTCAAGGGGTGTACGTCTTCGGGGCGGTCTCGAACATCAGCATTTCGGGCAACTCCATCGACAACGGTCTGGCTGCCAATATCTTCACCCCGACGGCAGACGGCATCTACGTCGGAGCCAACGACACCAGCACGCCTGAGTACGTCAATATCTCAGACAACGAGATCTGGCGCTGCGCCGGTGGTGTGATCCTCAGGGGCGACAAGGTAGCGGATGCAGTCCGCTACGCCAGCGTGACAGGGAACCACATCCACCACTGCGCGCAGGCGCAGGACATTTCTGGCTGGGTCGATACCTTCGTCGGTCGCGGCTCCAAGGGAATCGGCCTGGAGTTCTGCGACAGCCCCCTGGTAGCAAACAACACCCTGGTGAAGATCGGCGCGAGCATCAACGACGCCGGAACTGAGGGTTGGGCTAACGGGGGCGGAGGCGTCATTGATATTCAGTCTCGCGCTATCTACGCACGAAACTGCCGAGACATTCGAATCGAGAACAACGTCGTCCGAGACACGGTTGCCAACGACGTGCACGGTTCTGGGTTTGCCCTCCCCTACGGGATCTTCACGGAAGTCCATTCCGTAGGCACAGGTGCCGACCATACCGTCGAGGGCTACGCCATCACGGGGAACCAAATCTACTGGGGAGACAGTCTCTCTGGAGTTTCCGACGGCGGCGAGTATGGAATCTGGGTTGAGGTTTCCCAGGGGTCAGACACTTTCGCCAACCAGATCAATTCGGCCAGGGTCTGCGACAACAATGTCTACCGGACTCGTCGAAGCGGTGTCTGCCTCCAGTTCTCAGGAGGCTGTGGGTTCACCTCAACGCAGCTGAGCCGCAACAAGATTGGCCTGACCTGCCAGATTGCCTTGGGGGGTCCAGGAACCCCTACGGACCAGGCAGGCATCCTGGTTGAGGCCCTGGATGCTGGAACGGGCGACATCACTCTGGTATCCACTCAGATCTTCGATAATCAGGTGGATGACTCGGCGGTGACAGCTGCAACCTCCGGTGACGGGATCCATGTCATCCTAAATCAGGAAGGCACGGTCCAGAATCTGTCAATCTGCCGGAACACGGTGCTCCGAAGCGAGAACAACGCAATCTATGTCGAGGCATCGAATTCAATCAATTCGGGGACCTCGAGCTACGGCGGCTGGGTCCTCTCGGACAACCTCGTCCGGACTACCACCAGCGGTGCCGGGGTCCGAGTAGCCCTCAGCGGAACGGGGACCGGGTCTAATTCCCTGGACACTCTGGTCGCTCAGAACAACACAGTGCGGGATGCGTTCTCGAACGGCGTTGACGTCCTGGTCACCGGAGATATGACCCAGGCCAAGCTGGATGGCAACACCTGCGAGGGGGTTGCCATCGGTGTTCTGGCGTCAGGGAACCAGGTCGCGGCTGGGCTCTCCAAGAATATCTCTCTGTCCGACAACACGATCATTGACTGTACGATGGGAGTCTACCTGAGGGGTTACGACCGCTTGGAGACGGTTTCGATCCGCGGGAACACAGTTGATTCTTTCACCACGAAGGGTGTCTGGTTCGTGGCTGACGACACCTCGGATACTATCGCTATCGATGGTAATGTCCTCCGCTCCGGGTCAGCGTCGGTGACAGGCCTGGATATTGATCTCCCGAATGCCGCCGTTCACACGATGTCTGTGTCAAACAACACAGTCAGGTTGGCCGGGGCGACCGACTTCAGCATGAACTGCGATGCTGCGGGAGGCGCGGCCACCCAATTCACAATGGTGTTCTTGGGGAACGTGTTCTACGGAGCCACCACAGGGGCCACTGCGGGAGCAAACTTCATCCCCGATGATAGTCAGTGCTCCTGCAACGTGGAGCGCACGGCAGCTGGCGCCGGCAATTGGGGCAACGGTGGGGGTGGCTTCACTGCTGCATTCGGCGTCAACTCCACCACCGTCAACAACCAGGACTGATGTAGACCATGCAGATCATCTCCAGTCTCGCATCAGGGCTCGTTCTCGAAACTTCCGTCGAGCCCGTTGTGGGAGGCACCACGCTGGTGAACGGAAAGTTCATCTTGAACACTCCGCCAGGGGTGTCTCTTGACGTCAACTCCGCTTCGTATCTCACCCCGCAGAACAGCGGGTCCCTGCCCGTTCAAATCGCGACGTCCTTTCTGGCGCGGTATCCGAACTACGACAACCAGCTGTCGAACTTCTTTCTCGAAGCGGCGGACCAGTCGACACTGGACCTGAACGCGGCACCCTTGCCCATAGCGGGAAACATCACTACCGGGACGGTGCCCTCTGGTCTCCCCGGCACTTTCGCTCGTTGCCAGGTGGGTCGAGTAGGGGGCCCGGCAGGGATCGCTCCCGGAAGCATCGCGATGCTCCCGACGAACACGGGGGGTCCCAACGACCTCTACGGTGCCCTTATCACAGACACCATCGACATCACCTCGTACAATCCGGGCACTCCCGGCACTGACGAGGTTTTGGTCTGGTGGAAGGTAGCCACGGCGACTACATCTGAAGATGTGGTGCAAGGCTACAACGTCACTGCAAACACCAACACCCCGGTCCGCAAGGATCAGGTAGAACAGCTCCCCACTCCTGCCGGACTTCTTGTCTACGCCAGCGTGGACGACGGAGCGAGTTGGTTCGAGGTCCAGTACCTCGAGGCAACGGACCTTGTTACGTCAGGCACCGACTTCCGGCTGGCTTTCGTGAACGACGGTACAGAGAAGCTCTACCTGCTGGGGTACATCGTGCTGTTCCCGAACCTGCCCTGAGTAGGGGGACCATGACGGTTCCTTCCCTATACAGGCTCGGGAGTAAGATGAACAGCGCGTTCTGGGAGAAGGTTCATGGCTCAAGATCTCGGTAGCGGGGTAACCCGCACCCTTTCGGCCAGCGACAGGCAGTTTGCGCTGGTCGTGTGGCAGGCTTCGAAGCCGCCCCTCGACTCCGAACTGAACCTGATGATGCAGGCGGAGTGGGAGCGCGTTGCGAACGCCGTCCGGGCCGAAATGCATTCCGGGTTCCTTCTTGACCCGTTCCAGGCAGACCAGGACTTCGTCACGGACACGGACTGGTCCAACTGGTTCAAGCTGGGCAACCCGGCGTCCGGCGACTTGGACCCAGTCCTCTGGGCCAACGTGAACGGCTGGATCATCCCCGTGTCGGGCACCGGTGTCTCCGACTCCGATACCGCAAACCGAGTCAACCTCTGGCAGCCCCCTTCTTCCGACTCTCGGGTGGACCTGGTCTTCCTGGAGGTGTGGCTGGCACAGGTGGCCCCGAACCCGAGCACCGCCAACAAGCCCTCCCTCAGCACCATCTACAAGTACGGCAACGCTGAGTTCGGCGGGACCAACATCTCCGATGACATTGAAGATCCCGCCATCGGCTTCGAGACGACCGAGCGCGTCCAGATTCAGTACCGACTGCGCGTGATGGGTAGTGGAACCGGTCTGGGAGACTCGGTTGACCTGTCGTCCTATCCGGACGGTCTGGACGATCCGAACGTGCTGGCTCGGGGGGCGGCCACAGCGGCGCAGACAGGGTTCACCTGGACGAACATGAAGACCACGCTCGGCGATCCCGGGCTCTGGCGTTCCGGTGACGGAGACTCCACCAACGCTCTGGCGACTGTGGACGGCTACTCCTACGCCATCCCGGTGTGCGGGGTGTTCCGTCGCAACACTGGGGCGTTCGTCGCCCGCACTGTGAACGGCAATGCAAACCAGAACGGGGCTCTGAACCGCAACCCCAAGGTCGCAGCTATCACCGCCGCGCTGGAAGGGACTCGCACCTTCACAGCGGTGACCCTCACGTCGGCTATCGACGAGGATGACACGGGTCTCATCCAGGTCGACGGCTTGGCGTCTTCCGGGCTGGACAACGCCGACATCGACTGGGACTCCGTGTTCCTGAAGATCGACGATGAGGTCATCTCCATCTCGGCGGTCACCACGTCCACCACTCCTGGAACCATCACGGTACGCTCCACGGGTGGGCGGGGACGAGACGGTACTGCGGCTGCCTCCCACGCCCTGGGTGCTACGGTCCAGTTCTTCAACTTCCGCCCTGACGGCAAGTTCGCGGACCAGATCACCTCCTCGGACATTCTGGATCTCCGAAAGGGTGTGACCCCCGGTGAATGGGACTACCAGGCACTGCTGCGCCACAACCTGGGCAAGTTGTTCCAGGATTCCTTGAAGAGCTCGTACAAGCAGTCCGGCATCAGCGACACACAGGGTCCTGTCGTTCTTGAGGTGGATACACTTCACGCCAACAGCAACACTGCGGTGCCCTCCCAGACCGAAGAGCTCGACGGTCCGGACGGAATCCGCACCGTGTTCTCCGACGCGTCGGTGGTACAGAACAACATCTCCCTGATTCTGAAGCCTACTATCGCTTCCCCTGGCACCATCGGGCCCAACTCCAACTACACTTCGGGTGCCTCTTCCTGGGGCCCCGCAGCGACCTTCGTGCCGGACGGCTACCAGGCGAACCTCGGTGGTTGGTCAGACCGTACCGTCATCAACCTGTACATTGGCGGAGCTACGGGCAACGGGGGCGCACGAGCCACTGTTCGCGACACGGCTAACAACGACATTGTACGGTTCGTGTCCCCTCGGGAGTACTGGCTCACAAGGGATGAGATTGACACTACAGCAGCGGGCGGTGTGTCAGGGAACCAGTACCCCTTCCTCCTGCGGTTCCTGGGCGAGGAATGGGGCGACCCAGCCGGTGCGGACGAGAGCGGCGCGACCCACCCCGGCCCGATGTTCCCTCTGCCCGAGTACAACTTCGAACGCCCCTACATCGTCCTGGGCGGAGTGGTCAACTCGAACCTCACCTCATCCTCGACCCAGACCATCGCAGCGGGGTCTACCCCCACTGGTCTCTCCCAGGTCAAGATCTCCGGTCTCAACTTCGACACGGCTGGGACCTGGTTCCCCACAGGAGATGTGACCAGTCTGTCCACCACGGGTGTCACGGAGATCTTGCTGAACAGCACTCGGACTCTGTACGACATGCTCACGTCGGGTGGGCGGGACCGTTCTGGCGCGTCTTCGGAGCTGTACCTGGTGCTCACCGGGGACGCGACCAACGCTGAAAACGGGGGCGTCTTCCGTGTTGTGGGAGCGGGAACGGCTGGCTTCACCACTGAGTCAGGGGCAGACACCGACAGCATGGTAGTGGTGCGAGTCGGCGAGGGCACTGCGGGCCTGATCGCCAACACGGGCCTGGACTGCTCGGTGCGTTCCCAGCACATGCACACTCAGGACGGGACCACGTCGGGCGAGGCCGCAGCGGTCATCGTCTTGACCGACCTGCAGGCAGTCTCGGGGGGGACCACCAACCCCTGGGACGGCTTGGTGACTGTCTCGCCTATCCCCACACAGGCGATTCTGGACACTACCGTGCAGTATTCCCCCAGCCGGGGAGGCACTGCGCGGGTCGCTAAGCAGATTCACAGGGTTGCAATGCCCAGTGTGGACACTGCAGAACTCGTTCGGGAAGCCCCCACCGCTCTTGACTCCAGCATCGCCGGAGAAGCTGGGGTGGCAGCCGGGGAGTTCTACTTCCCCTTCCAGCACATCCAGACCTGGAACCGTTTGCCCAGCCTGGGACTGTCTGCTCCGCGTGCCCCGTTCTACGGAGACGGCTCCCACGCAGGCGAGTACCGGCGCGAAGCTGAGGTATTCGTCGACGCAGGGTCCAAGACCTTGATGGTTCGGCCCTTCCAGCGCACCGACCTTGCCCTGTACCGCTACCAAGCCACTACGGGAGCCACGAACCGGTTCTTTCCGGCCACCTACACAGCGGGGGCTTTCTCCGGAGGCTCTGTAGACGGCGCGGGCATCTTCGAGTCGACTGCAGACTACGCCTACGCATTCCCTCCGGAGTTCATGCCTCGGTTCGGTCGACAGGACATCCCCTTCCGTCAGACCCCCGGCACCACAGGCCCGGTGTTCTACGGAATCAACCACCTGTTCGGGGACTCCCAGACCAACACGGATGACGTGTTCCGCGTGGTTGGCGGGCCGGATAACGGCACCACTGTAGTTCCCTCGATCTTCTTCCAGACAGGGACAACCTCGGCTCGGGATTACGGGGAGTTCTTCACGCTGGCGGGCGCGGCGGTCGGGTACCAGGCTCGTATCCACACCGACGTCAATGTCATCTCTTCGGACACTCCCAAGGGCTTGAAGGGCATCCAGCTCCCGCCCTTCCTCGGGATTGCTCGTCTCTACGGTGTCTACGACTTGCGGGAGTTCTCGGGCTCGGGCGCTTGGGATCCCGACAGGGTCACCAAGAGCACCGCTTCGGGACGCCCGATCAACCTCCTCCGCGAAGACAGGGACAAGAAGACCCTTTTCATCGCGAAGGGCGGTGCGTCGGATGTCACAGGGAATGCCGACGACCACACCTACGTCATCCCGTCCGACCTCATTGACGTCCGACTCTCTGGCCAGTACATCTCAGGAGAGGGGTTCGATGATCTCGAATATGTAGTGGAGTGCGTGGTCTTCGGCTTCGGCCGAGGGTTCATCAACCTCAACAACTACATCATGATGCGGAAGACGCTCCCGGACGGTTCGTCCACACTGGGGACTTCGGTCGCCGCTCTGGCTCCGCAGGTGTCTTGCATCCTGCCGTTGCCTCTGCCCTACAACGAGCAGCTGTACGTCGCATACGAGCGGACCGTCTACCAGGGCGACCCCTACATGACTCGCGACGGCAACACCAAGGTGGTGTCGGACTACAGCAACCGCTACGGACAGGTGCCGGCTTCGTCTTCTACCAGTCTGGCCACAGCCATTCTGCAGTACGACAGCACAGACAACTACTCCCAGGTCCCGGCTCTCTCCAACCCTCGGTCGCTCGAGGTCCTCGCCTCGATGGACTTCTACACGACCCTGGGCACCGGTAAGATCGGCGGTCGTGTCTACGCAGGAACCCCTCTGGATATCGGAGGCATCACCACCGACGGAGTAGCCCCCACCCGGATTGCGGCGACCTCTTCCGACCCCATCTGGCAGTTCACCCCCCGAGTGTTCACTCAGGCTCAGGACCAGAGCGCAGGTCGGGCTACTCTGGACATCGTTGCCCTCTCCACGACTGCGGTCTCGGCTGGCGAGACTATCACCTTGAAGCGAGGCACCCAGTCCCTGGCGTTGGTGTCTAACACAAGCTTCACCGGAGCATCGATTTCGCTGGCTGCGAAGGCACTGGCCGACTTCATCGCCGCCAGTGACTTCTGCAGGAACGTGGCCCAGGTCACGGCGTTCTGGAGCGGGTCGAACATCTGCCACCTGGTGTCCTTGCTTCCCGGAGCAGAGGGGAACCAGACTTCGGTCGCCCTGGCTCCGAGTGCTACGCGGGCGGTCCTCGGGTTCAACCTGGTTCCCCAGGGTGTTCTCTCGCAGTACGGGCTCACGAGCCTTACAGGTTCGGCCCTCCTGGGAGGCACGGACAACCCGATGAACGCGAAGCTGGGATCCTTCAGCACCACTCCCGTGCGCATGGCGGGTCTCACAGAGAGGCTCCCGCTGGGGATTCTGCTGCAGGACTCCGACTTCCTGGGAGAGGACCCTCTCCGGGACGGACTCTCGGCCTTGCGTGTTAGCGCGGGGGGAGGTGCTACTGCGTCTCTGGAGGCTCCCGTCCAGGGGTCCCAGGAGTTCGGTCGTCTCGAAGGAGGCGGTCAGATCGGCTTGTCCGACGGCGGGCTGCTGAAGTACGTGGCCTGGACCCTCGCTACGACATCAGGCACCAAGAACTTCCGCCTGTTCCGAGGCGGGGGTTCCGCCTACGTGCTGGACCCGACCCCCTCAGGCGGTCCGCTGGACTGGGCAGGCGGCGCGTTCCCGGACGGGGCTGCGCCAGTCCTCAAGGGCGGTGTCCTGGTGGGTCGAGCCCTCCTGGTCCGCAACTACAGTGAGTCGGCTTACAGCGCTCCCTCCGTCCGCTCTCACGGGGACGAGGTTCAGATGGTCATTCTGACCAATGGCGTCATGGGCAACGGTCCTCTGGCGGGTCAGGGATACACTCTGGACGGACAGATCAGCCCAACAGGCTACGGAGAGGGGACGGCAGCCGCCGACCGCTACCGGCTGGAAGGGAAGCCCATGGTGGGCGGACACAGTAAGGCTGGTCTCAGCCCGACTGTCACTCTGGCTCCGTTCCCCAGCGATGACGCATCCGAGACCGACAGCTGAGACCAGGAGCGAGCATGAACACCCGTAGGCTTCTGACACGTTTGGCGAAGCAGCACCCCGACTTGCGGGAGCATCTTCTGCGTCGGGCGGAATACTCAGAAGAGCAGATTGAGGACCAGGTCCAGCAGGCTGGGAGACTGGACGCGGTTGACCCCTCCATCGCCGAGTTCATCTCCACTTCGGGACTGGACGACGGCAACGCCAACGACGACAAGATCCCTGTGTCGCGAGGGTCCTGGTCCGCCGCTTCGTTGAAGCCTTCGCAGACTACGATCCGACTTCCCTCTGCACTGAAGCTTGCTCTCAAGATGCTGGACACCGGAAAGGTCGGGGGAGACCTCGGCGCCATGATCTCAAAGGACGGGCACATCCTGGACGGGCACCATCGCTGGGCTGCTACGGTTCTGGCAGCAGGTTCTAAGGGGAAGGTCGGGGGCTACCGCGCCGGTGTGAACGGGAAGGAGCTGATCAAGGTGTTGAACCTGGTGTCCAAGGGCAAGTTCGGCGTGCGCAACGGCAACCCCGGCTCTGGCTCCATCGCGGACCTAAACCCACGCAAGGTAGCCTCGGAACTGCAGAGCTACGTTCAGAATGGGGCCAGCGACAAGTACGGGACCATGTCCCCGGAGAAGGTGCAGTCGATCCTGGAGAAGTCCTTTGGGTCTGTGGAGGAAGGCATCCAGCAGGTGGCTCGGAATGCGGGTCAGATGAATACTTCTGTTCCCAGCTGGGCCCCCGACCGCAAGCAGATGCCTGTCATCAACGGCCCCGAAGCTCCCGAGGCAGCAGCGATGCTAAACCAGGGGGTCGTCAACTGGAATGCGCCACACGTAGAGCAACGTCTGGCCATTCGCCGTGTCCTGGCCCGGAGAGGCCTGGTCTAATCGACCCAGGTCCAGTGGGCAGGCTTCGCAAAGGCGCGGGCTTCGGCCGCAGTCTTGCGTGGGTCTTGCTCACGTAGCCTCCTGGGGGACCGCCTTGCGGAGCAGCACCTTGCTGACGATGATCCGCGTGCCCCCGCCAGGGTAGAAGCCGCGCTCGACCGTCCGCTGGTAGCTGTCGCCCGCCTTGATGTAGTCGTCGTGGTCCTTGCGGGCCTTCTTGATCTTCTCCACGCGGCTGACCGTGGTCCGGAAGGGACCGGTCCCGCACTTCTTGCAGCGAGCCTCGTCCGGGTCGTCGCAGTCCCAGTCA